>Ga0233437_1001214_pt1 | contig 49010 bp, 56 predicted proteins | sample SI_122_August201_FD_182714 | JGI IMG/M metagenome (GOLD analysis project Ga0233437, IMG submission 182714) | Seawater microbial communities from Saanich Inlet, British Columbia, Canada - SI_122_August2016_200_MG | ecosystem: Environmental > Aquatic > Marine > Inlet | place: Canada: British... | reverse complement strand
GCTGAGCTGAAAAGAAAACTTAAACTATGGAATATGGATTACAATAACTTAGAACATTGTGCTCTTGGAGGATTATCACCTAATGAAGCCCTTAGACAAAAAGTGCAAAATGTCCGTTCCTAAAACATATTGAATAATTGCCTAAAATAGTATATACTAGATTAATCTATATGAACAAATTTAATCTAAAATCTAAATTCGCCCCAGCTGGCGACCAACCTAAAGCTATTAAGAGCCTAACAGCTAATCTTAAAAGTGGCTCAAAAAAACAAACTCTTCTAGGTGTCACAGGCTCTGGAAAGACTTTTACTATGGCTAATGTCATAGAAAAAATAAACAAACCTACTTTAGTCATATCTCATAATAAAACCCTGGCAGCTCAACTATGTAACGAATTCAGAGAAGTATTTCCAGATAATGCAGTAGAATACTTTGTTTCCTACTATGACTACTATCAACCAGAAGCATACATGCCTCATTCAGATACATATATTGAGAAAGAAGCTGACATTAATGAAGAAATAGATAGGCTCAGACATGCCTGCACTACGGCTCTTCTAACTAGACCAGATGTTATTGTAGTAGCCTCAGTATCAGCTATCTATGGACTCGGCTCTCCAAAAGAATACAAAAACTTAATTCTACATTTTGAAGTTGGTCAACACTTTGGCCGAAATGAAATGCTGGCACAATTTATCTCCATGCAATATGAGCGCACTCCTGATGTGCTCAAACGAGGTAAATTCAGACTTCGCGGTCAAACTCTTGAAATTATGCCAGCTGATGAAGATCTAATTTATCGCTTTGAAATATCAGATAAAATTGAACGTATCCAAGTTCTTGATCCAGTAAGTAGAAGAGTAGAGGGAGAACCGCGAGATGCCTGGTTTTTTCCAGCCAAGCACTACGTCATCAGCGAAGAGTCAAGAGACGCTGCTTTTAAATCAATAAAGGCTGAGCTTAAAGACAGACTGGCAATACTTAAGAAAAAAAATAAAGTACTTGAGTATGAACGCTTAAAAAGAAAAACCAACTATGATCTTGAAATGATAAAAAATATTGGCTACTGCACTGGCATTGAAAACTATTCCAGACATTTTGATGGCAGAGCTGCCGGTGAGCCCCCATTTACTCTAATTGACTACTTCAAGCACAACAACGAAAAATTCCTGACCATCATTGATGAATCTCATGTTAGTCTACCTCAAATCAGAGGTATGTATGCCGGAGACAAGTCAAGAAAAAATACTTTGATCGAGCATGGCTTTAGATTGCCCTCTGCTAGAGACAACAGACCTCTGAAATACAATGAATTTATGAAACGCATTAATCAAGTAATATACCTTTCAGCCACCCCAGCTGAAGAAGAAATGACTCAGTCTGAGCACATAGTAGAGCAAATCGCCAGACCAACTGGACTGATTGACCCTGAAATCATCATCAAACCAGTAACTCCAAAGAAAGCATCAGATAAATCTCAAATTGACGATCTGATTGAACGCATTGAAGATAGGGTAGAAAAAAATGAAAAAGTACTTGTCACCACGCTAACTAAAAGAATGGCCGAAGACCTTAGCGATTTCCTTGAAAAAAAACGTATCAAAGTAAAATATCTTCATTCAGACATAGACACACTAGAGCGAATAGAAATAATTACTGATCTTAGAAAAGGTACCATTGACGTAATTGTTGGAGTCAATCTTTTAAGAGAAGGCCTTGATATTCCAGAGGTGTCTCTGGTTGCTATCCTTGATGCTGATAAAGAGGGATTTCTTAGAAATCAAACGTCTCTTATTCAAACTATTGGTCGAGCTGCCAGAAACGTCAATGGCCAGGTAGTAATGTATGCTGATAAAATAACCGGCTCAATCAAAGAAGCTGTTAAAGAAACTGACAGAAGAAGGAAAATTCAAATTGCATATAACAAAAAGCATAATATAACTCCACGCACTATTGAAAAAAATATCAGAAATATTTTAGAAGAATTCGGATTAACCAGTTCAAAAAGAAAGCGTAAACAAAAAGGTAAATCAAAATCAGAGCGTATATTAGATCTAGATTTAATGGGTGATAATAAATCAATTGATGAAATAATTAGGGAGAAAGAGAGACAAATGAAAAAAGCAGCCAAGGAACTTGAGTTCGAATTGGCTGCACTGCTACGAGATGAAATAAGAATGCTAAGAAAATGAAATTTTTAACTTAACATCTAGGGCACTGGCGACTTTTTGCAAAAAAGCAACTGTTGGATTATACGTACCGCGTTCAAGTCGAGAAATTGCTGACTGTTTGGTTCCAATCTTCTTGGCTAATTCTGACTGAGTTAAACCATTTTTGATTCTCTTTTCAATAATCATTTCAATTAACTCAAATTCAGGCCCTAGATCATCATAGGCCTTTTTTATTTGCTTATCAGCAAGTAATTGTTTTTTTAGAGTCTTGTATGATTTCATAATATCACTATAACATATATGTTATATCATGTCAAATCTTTTAACCTTTTAATTGCCGCACTCAATTCCTGTTTAGATATTTTTTGGCTCTTTTTAATGAATCCATGAAGTAATATAATAATACTCTTTTTGAAGGTGTATAAAATTCTGACTTCTTGTTTTCCATGAATTCGAAGTTCGAATATGTTATCCATTATTTTTTTACTCTGAGGCATGCCAAGCTTGTAACCAAAACGCTCAAGTAAATCAATTAAGCGTAAAACTTTTGCGATTACTTTTTTATCCAATCGTAATAAAAATTTTTCTACTTTTTTGTCTATTTTAATTTCCATATATAGTAATTATATCATATATTTACAAAAATTGACTTTCCTCTTTTTTCAGTATATAATAAAATCTAATTAATAAATTTTTATACACCCCCTAGTAAAACAATTGCTAGGTGGATTTTCTGTATTTATGACCCCAAAAGAAGATAAAATAAAAATACGCGGTGCCCGCGAACATAACCTCAAAGATGTTAGTCTTGAGTTTCCCAGAAACAAGATGATTGTTTTTACTGGAGTATCTGGCTCTGGTAAGTCAAGCCTTGCTTTTGATACCATCTTCGCCGAAGGCCAACGCCGCTACATTGAATCCCTGTCAGCTTATGCCAGGCAATTTTTAGGTGGACTCAGTAAGCCCGATGTAGATGAAATTGAGGGACTCTCCCCTGCTATTTCAATTGATCAAAAAGCTCACAGTGCCAATCCCCGCTCAACTGTAGCAACTATCACTGAAATATATGACTATCTCAGAGTACTTTTTGCTCGCGTAGGTACACCACATTGTCCTAATGATGACACCAAACTAGACAAAATGACAGTCGATGAAATGGCTGATCAAATTATGGCAAAAACTAAAAAAGAAAGAAAAGAAATCACTATCCTATCTCCAGTAGTCAGAGGTAGAAAAGGTGAATACTATCAAATGCTCTACGATATGTATAATTCAGGATTCCTTGAAGTCAGAATAGATGGCAAGCTGTATCCACTCAAAAACAAAATTGAGCTAGCAAGAAACAAAAAACACACCATCGAAATTGTGATTGATAAAATAAACACCATGAGCACCAAAGAAATGAAAGACTTGCCCGTGGCGGCTAAAACTTACAAACAAAGACTAAACGAAGCCCTAGAAACTGCCGTTGATCTGTCCGATGGGCTCTCAGCAATAATTTATCCCGATGACAAAGAACAAACTTTCAGTACTGAGTATTCTTGCCCGCGCGATGGTTACAGTTTTCCTGAAATTGAGCCAAGACTATTTAGCTTTAATAGTCCCTACGGATATTGTGAGTACTGCACCGGTCTAGGCACTCATGGTCTTTTTTCCGAAGAACCCTGTCCGTCATGCTCGGGCAAAAGACTAAACAATGATGCACTGAGTGTAAAAATTGAGAAAAAAAATATTGCCGCTGTAACAGATCTTTCTATCGGCGAGGCATTAGATTTCATTAAATCTCTCAAAAAAAATCTAACTAAAAAACAACTAGAAATTGCAGGGGTAATCTTAAATGAAATAACCAACAGACTCACATTCATGAATAATGTTGGCCTCCACTATGTCACGCTAAACAGACGCGCCGGAACTCTATCAGGCGGAGAAGCCCAACGAATCAGACTAGCCAGTCAAGTGGGCCAGCGTTTGGTTGGTGCACTTTACGTACTTGATGAACCAACTATTGGACTTCACCAAAGAGATAATGAAAAATTGGTCAGCACCCTAAGGGATCTAACTGATATTGGCAACACCATTATTGTCGTCGAGCATGACGAAGACACTATCATGACATCTGACTGGGTAGTAGACATTGGCCCAGGCGCAGGAGTCCACGGAGGCCATATCACCTTTAATGGACCTCTTGATGATCTAATTCTATCTAAAACTACTAAAGCCAAAGAGTCTTTAACTGGAAAATACTTAAGAGGTGAAGAGCGTATTGAAATACCTAAAAGGAGAAGAGCTGTCGATACCTCAACTCCAAAGCTTAAAATAAAAGGAGCTTCAGCCAATAATTTAAAAAATATAAATATTGAAATTCCACTCAGAAGATTTGTCTGTCTTACCGGAGTATCAGGTTCAGGCAAATCAACACTCATGAATAATATTCTTTATCGTGCAGTTTCAAATAAGTTAAACCAAACCAGATACATTGTCGGTAAACATAAATCAATTGCAAATACCGAGTATATTGATAAAATAATTAGAATCAACCAAGCTCCTATTGGCAGAACTCCAAGATCAAATCCCGTCACATATACAAAAGCCTTTGACCATATTAGAAATCTATTTGCCTCAACTGCTGAAGCGCGTATAAAGGGATTCAAGCCAGGCAGATTTAGTTTCAATCGACCAGGTCCAATTGGTGGCAGATGTGAATCATGTGAAGGCAGAGGTATTAAGAAAATTGAGATGCATTTTTTACCTGCAGTTGAAATCACTTGTGACGTTTGTAAAGGAAAAAGATTCAACAAAGAAACATTAGATATTCACTTTAAAGGAAAAAGTATTGCTGACGTCCTTGCTATGACCATAGAGGAAGCTGAAAAATTCTTTAAAAACATTCCAGCTATTTATGACAAACTAAAAGTATTAAATTCAGTCGGGCTAGATTATCTAACTCTTGGCCAATCAGCCACAACCTTATCAGGTGGTGAAGCACAAAGAATTAAACTCTCTCGTGAACTAGCCAAAAGAAATACCACCAGAACTCTATTTCTATTAGATGAACCCACAGTCGGGCTTCATTACGCCGACGTAAAAAAACTAATCGAAGTATTAGAACGATTAGTTTCAGCTGGCAACACTATTATGGTCATTGAACATAATCTTGATATTATCAAGTGCGCCGACTGGGTGATTGACCTTGGCCCTGAAGGAGGAGATGAAGGCGGAGAGCTAGTTTATGCCAGCACCCCAGAACAAATTGCAAAATACGCCTATTCTCATACTGGCAAATATTTAAAAAAAGTATTAAAATAATGACAAACTTTTTTAGTCTGTCATTATTCATAATAAATTTGCTCCTCTCCTTATCCAATGAAAGTTAAAGATGTCCTCTTCGCGTTCCGCTTTGTTTCCCGTACGAATATCGTATAATTTAATTCCATACAATTCCCATAACCACCTGCCTAAAATCTCTTTTCCAGGTGATATTATTGATCCAGGATGAATCAAATTTGGAGACTCTCGAAATAATTTTAATTGACTCTTAAATAGCTCATAGCATTCTTGACTAATTCTCCTTAAATATATCTTCTCTGCTGTTGTCAAATCACTTTATTGCACTTTTAATTTTAGTTTAAGTTTACGTAATGCGTGTCGCATGAAATCTTCCTGGCCTAGTTGGTTAAGCCTATCCCAATAATCACTCATTGATTCCTCCCTTATTATTTTAATTTCCTAATTTGTTTTTTTAATTCAGGTAAATCCTCTTCTATGGTTTGCCAAAGTATTTCCCAATCAACTCCAAAATATTCATGGATCACCTTATTTCTCATAGCAATAATTTTCCTCCAGGGTATATCTGGCATTTTACTTCGAACGCCAGAAGGAATATTATTGGCCGCCTCGCCAATTACACCCAAATTTCTAATCACCGCGTCAATTGTTTTCTCGTCACTCGCAAAATCCTTGGCACTTAACTCTTTGGTATACCTTTCAATCTTTTTAATAGCGGCCCTAATATCATCCAAATACAATTTTAAATTTCTTTTAGACATAAACAACACTACTTAAAACTTGTCTCTTTATGGCCGGCTTAAGTGCATTAACAGTTACTAGGTCAACCTCTCTTTTCAATTTCTTGCTCAAAGCATCTTCTAACTCAATGAACTTAAAAAAACCAACGGGACTCTTAAATTCAACTAGAATATCAATATCGCTCTTCTTATTCGGTTTTCCATTGACAAACGACCCAAAAACACCCATTTTCTTTACGCCATAGGTTTTTTCTAAATTACCAATATCATCTTTAATAATTTTTAATTGTTTCTTGAGTTCTTTACTCATATGTAATATAATTAGTAAATTCAATATAATTATAGCTTATTTCACCTATTTTTACAAATAAAATGAAAAATATCTTAAAAAATATCCCAACCAAACCAGGCATCTACCTCTTCTATAAAGATAAAGAGCTGGTTTATGTTGGCAAAGCAACTAATCTTAAATCCCGAGTTAAATCATACTTTAAAGGATCTAAAACCGATCGACCAATTGAAACGCATATTGATCAAATTTCAAATATTAAATGGCTCACCACAGACTCAGTTCTTGAAGCAATCATCTTAGAATCAATTTATATTAAAAAGCATCAACCTAAATACAACGTACTTGGCAAAGATAATAAAAGTTGGAATTATTTCATAATCACTAAGGACAAATTTCCCGAACTAAAAATCATAAGGCAATACGACCTAGATCAACTAAAAAAAGATACCAAAAATATCTATGGACCTTACCCAGGATTAAACACCAAGGAAGCTCTAAAAATTCTAAGAAAAATATTTAATATAAGCACCTGTAAACCAAATCAAGGTAAAGAATGTTTCTACTACCAACTTCATCAATGTCTCGGAGTTTGCACTGGCGAAATAAACTCAAAAGATTACAGCCAAAAAGTAATCAAACCTTTAATCATGTTTTTACGCGGCAACAAAAAAAGACTTGTAACGGACCTTAAAAAACAAATGGTTTCTGCATCAAAATCTGAAAACTACGAAGAAGCAGCAAGACTTCGAGATCAAATTGGAAATCTGAAAAAAATTCAAGACGTCACACTCATAAATAAAAACTTTTTTGAAGAACAAAAAAATATCTTAACTTCCAAATCAGAGATTAGAATTGAAGGCTATGACATATCAAATTTTGGAGAAAAAGGTAAAGTTGGCTCTATGGTCGTCTTTAACTATAACGGTCCCATAAAAAGCGAATACAGAAAATTTAAAATTAAAAGCGTCAAGGGCCAAAGCGATGTCGATTGCTTAAAAGAAATAATGATAAGAAGATTTAAGCGCAAACACAATGCCTGGGCCAAGCCAAACTACATCCTAGTAGATGGCGGCAAACCTCAAGTCAATGCTGTCAAAAAAACTCTGCTCTATGACATTCCTGTCATAGGAATCGCCAAAGGGCGTGCAAGAAAGAAAAATGAATTCATATTTGACAGAACAAAAAAACTGTCCGAATTTGTTAAAAATAACGAACAGCTACTTATTCAAGCTCGCGACGAAGCTCATCGCTTTGCCATTAACTACCAAAGATCAACTAGACGCATTGCTTCTTAGCTACCGGCTTAACCAAACCACTTATTATCCAATTAATAACCGAAACAATCAAACTAAACAGCATTGCCCACCAAAACCCATCAACTAAAAATCCAGGCACAATACGTGATGCAAGCAGTACCAGCACCGCATTTATAACCAGCACAAACAGTCCCAGAGTAAGAATTGTCAGTGGTAGTGTGAAAAATATCAGAAGTGGTCGTATAATGGCATTAATAAGACCAAGTACCAAAGCAGCCAATAGTGCTGCTTTTAAGTTTGACACTTCTGTATTTGGTAAAAAATATGCAGTTATTGTAATGGCTAATGTATAAATCAGCCAACTCATTATTATTTTCATTATTTTCAGTATATCATACTTATCAACACCTTGCGAGACACTGAAGCTTTCCTGTATAATGAATCTATTATGCAAAACTCAAATTCAAACAATACTTCGAAGAAAAAACTACCCAAAGGCAAACTAATATTTGTCTTTATTCTTTTAGCTCTAGTAATAGGCGCTGCTACATATTTTTATCCAGAAAAGAATATTATTGAGCCCCAAGTAGCAGCTGACACTACCGAAAATGAAAATGCAAAATATCTCTCCTTTCTAAATGAGATATATGACAACATTCAGGATAAATACTGGAATAAGATGGATGACCAAGCTTTGACTAATCTATATAAACTAGGAGCTGAAAAAATAGCTGGCACTCCCCAAGCAATGCCATCAAATGATAAATCAGGCATGAACTCAATGGTTGAAAATATTTTTCAAGGTAAATCAGATAAAGAGAAAAAACAATTTTCAGTTGACTTGGCTACAATAGTTCTCGCCAATCTTGAACCATTTGGTCGTGGCGGACTCTTCACCGAAGAAAAAGAAGAAGAACTTAAAAATACAGTTCAAAACATTGATCCAGATACTGACCTATTCGCGGTTCTTGATGTAGATAAAGATGCTGATCAAGATGAAATAAAAATTAATTTTGAACAAAAATCAAATGAGCTAAATGACATTTTATCAGACAGTTCAAAATCAGATGAAGAAAAAGCTGAAGCTGGAAGCAAACTTGCTCTAGTTGATCGAGCATTTAATACCCTAAGTAACGAAGTAGACAAAGAAGTATATACAGATACTGGGATAGAATCTGTTGTTGATTCAAAGATAATAAATCCAAATACCTTTTACGTTCATATTAAAAAAATCTCCCCCACTAGTTTTGAAGAATTCCAACGAGCAGTAAATTCAGTTGATGATCAAGGAGAATCACTCAATGCCCTAATCCTAGACCTCAGAGGCAATGTCGGTGGGTCAGTTGATCTGATGCAATGGTTCTTGGGACCCTTTATTGGTCCCGGTAACCTAGCCTATGAATTCTATCACCAAGATGAATACGAGCCATTTAAAACCCAAGTTGGCTGGCTACCAAGTATGATTCGCTATAAAAAAGTAGTAGTTCTTACAGACTCTGCTATGCAATCAAGTTCAGAAGTCATGGCCTCTACTCTAAAGAAATATAATGTGGGAATCCTTGTCGGTACCAAAACCAAAGGTTGGGGTACTATTGAAAAAGTCTTTCCCCTAGAAAATCAAATTGATGATAAAGTCAAATATTCCATGTTTCTAGTTCATTCACTTACTCTAAGAGAAGACAATCAGCCAATAGAAGGACGCGGTGTAGATCCGCATATTGATATCAATTCAGATAATTGGGACGATCAACTTCTGGATTACTTCAACTACCCTGCTCTAGTTAAAGCTGTTAAAGAAGTTTGGCCAAAATAAATTTAATCAAAAATAAAACCGAGACTTCCGTGTCCTCGGTTTTTTTATTTATTGCTTTTATTGTGCTCCTTCATTATTTTAGCTTCTAAAACTTCTAATCTTTTTTTATTAATATCAACTCTTAACCTCAAATAATCAGCTTCAGTTTTTAAATTAGACATTAGAATCTCTAAACTATCAACTGCTATCCTTTCATTTTCTAAATCAATTATCAGCAGTGGCATATCACCTGACTCCATTACAGTCTTATAAATAGTCGGCCTAAACATCCAACTTCCATCAATATTTTCTGTGATCGCCGTCTCATAAACACGAAAATTATCATTAAAAAATTCAACCCCATACGTATTTTTTAATTTTTTCCCATCTGAGATAGGCTCAAACACAACTAACATAGAATCCACATTTTGAAACTCATTAGTATCTTCATGCTTGGTATCAATAATTACAGCCTTCCGTTTGTTCGGCATGAAATTAACTGAAACATTTTCAATCTTCACCTGCTCAATTCCATACTTGAGTTTCACCGGCTTGATCACCTCTTGCCCAATAACAACGGACAAACTCACAAACACTGCGACTGTCAAACAAATAATTCTCTTGACCATGTTACCTTCCTTTCATTTAAGTGTTATTATTTATTTCCCAAACTACATTATTTCCCCATGGTAAATTTTTCGGATCTGGCAATTTATATAAGTCAGGCCAAAACCATTGATAAAGTGATATTCTCTCTACCACAAATTTTATATCCAGATAGTCGGGATGCACAAATACATCATAAGGTCTTCCGAGATTAAGCATCACTCGACTAATATCGCTGTCTTTAGCACTAGTATTGTCTCTAATAAATCCTCTCGATTCTCCATCAATATAAACCATTGCCCCCTGACATGAATCATCAAATCCATCAATACTGTCCACTTGAACTCTGAACAGATTATTCCATCTATTTTCGTGCTGAATAAGAAGAACTCCATTAGCAGTCAGGGCAATCGTAATTGATTTGCACTATACGATTTGTTTATACGCTACTTCACCTGCCGGAGCTGATATAAAGATAAGTAGTATTACCAATACTGTTTTCAGGTAAATCATCACAATTCCTCCAATATTCGGTTATTATTTTATCAATATATATTACCTTAATTATCTCATCCTGTCAAGTATTGACTAATGTTGCTAAATACAGTAAATTTAAGCGATAAAAACAAACATTTGAAAACCCTATCCTTTGGAGGAAATAATGAACAACTATACTAAAATTGAAGTAATACCAAGTTTTGGCAAAGATGGAATTGAGGATGATTTTTTTACCGCCGTAAGACCCGGCTTTAGCTCTATCCTTATTCCTGAAGATTATGCCTATACAGAGGATATCAGGGAAGATATTGAAGAATTGAAATATAAAATGGAATTGCTAAAATTAACAAAACCAACCGCTCCAATTATTCAAGCCATTGAAGGGCTATCAACCAATGCAAAGTGGTGGAAGAACTACTACAATTTGACTAAGTTAATCCTTGATTATCTTAAAGATAATCAAAAAAATCACTTCCAGATTCCATATACTATTCTACGCAACTTTGATCCAAAATGGGCCTACTTTTCTCGTTTCCTTTTATTCATGCTCAGCTCATCAAATAATTTTAAAAATTATTTAGCAGATCACATGTCAGAAAGAATTACCCATGAGTTAAGAACTGCCCTAGGCGAAGCAAAAGACATCACAGATGATCCCATTTTCTACAAAAAACTATGTGATTATCTTGTATCTTTTTTCTACGAACAGTATTTAAAGGAAAATGAAAAAATCGCTGACTATTTCACAACTAGAATCTTAGACTCATTTGCCTTTCACTATAATATATGGGTTCACACAAAAGTCCGTAACTTGAAAATTAATTTCGGACTTAAAAAAACATTAAGGAGATTACTTCTAAAATATGCCCTACTAAAATTAAAACAGAAAGGCTATCTAATCGAAGCGAATCATATTCTTGATCAATTTAAAAATCTCAATTTTAGTAACAAAATTGAAATCGAAAGTCCTGTTACAACAATAAGGCTTGAGCAAATACTACTCAGCCAGTTTCTAAATGACTATGATAGTGATACGTCAATTAAAACGAAGCATTTAAAAGTAATCGATATCACTACTAGTGATCTAGCCACTCAGGTCAATATCTATCTGAGAAAAAATGCCGATGCATTTTGTGCTTACTGGGGGATTGAATGTCAGTATTTCAAACAAACTTTTCTTAATAGATATAGCAATCAGCGGGGTTAGCCATGAATCAAATATTCAAATTTCCCTCAAAAATTTCGGCACAAAAAATTGCTGAGGATATCAACAAGAATGTAGATAGCCAAGAAATATCCACTGATGGTCTCTTTCTATATATCGATATACGCATTGTATGTATTTTTGATTTCGTCACACAAACATTCTGTATTTCAGATGAATTCGAAAATATTATTAATGCTATTAAAAAAATCACTTATATTAAAAAAGCGACTCTAAAGATAGGCCATCGGGCTAAAGTACTTACATTCAGAAAGCTTGACAGAAATATCATAACCTGCTATGATCTTAATTAGTCTCTGAAGCAGGGCAAAGGCAAGGTGCGGCGCAAAAAAAATGGGTGGCTGAATTGCCTGGGTGCGGTGTGATAGAGAAAATGTGTGCCCTGTTTCTAATTATATTTAAAAAAACAACTGGAGGAGAAAATGAAATAGAATAGTTCTTTTAGAACTTAAAAAAGGAATTATCCTATTTCCTCTCGAAGCCCAATACACGTATACCTTAAATAAATAAATAAAAAGGTATACACTAGTGTATTGGGTTTTTTTTATTGCTAAATTTTCAGTCTCTCTGCCACATAATCAATATCCTTATCACCTCTACCACTCAAATTAACAATCACAGTTTTACCTTTCAATTTTTTCTTTTCCCTAATTACATAAGCAAGAGCATGTGAACTTTCAAGTGCAGGAATAATTCCTTCTACTTTTGATAACTCTTGAAAAGCCTCAAGCGCTTCACTGTCACTTGCAGTCACATACCGAACTCTACTCTTTTCCTTAAGATCAGCATGAACCGGTCCAATACCAGGATAATCAAGACCAGAGGCGATAGAGTGCACTGGTGATGGTTCGCCTTTATCATTTTGAAGTAGATAAGTAAACATACCATGAATCTCTCCTGGTTTTCCAAGCGTTAAAGTTGCTGCATGCTCACCATCTTTAAAACTCTTACCACTTGGCTCAACCCCCACCATTTGAACCTTGTCATCTAAAAATTCATGAAAGAGTCCTATGGCATTTGACCCTCCGCCAACGCAAGCAACTAGAGTGTCAGGTAGCTCATTATCTTTTTCAATAATTTGCCTTTTAGCTTCCCTACCAACAATTGTCTGAAAATCACGAACCATCATTGGATACGGATGTGGTCCAACAACTGACCCAATGGCAAAAAATATATTTTTTGGATCAGCCAAAAATGCTCCAAAAGCACTATCAACCGCATCTTTTAAGCATTTTCCCCCTGCTTTTACAGCTACGACTTTGGCACCTAGTAGTTGCATACGAATCACATTAGGATGTTGCTTTTTAATATCAATACTACCCATATGAATCTCACATGGAATTCCAACAATAGCGGCTGCAGTCGCAAGCGCCACTCCATGCTGACCTGCTCCAGTTTCTGCTAGGAGTTTTTTCTTGCCCATTTTTTTAGCCAGTAGCGCCTCACCCAAGCAATGATTTATCTTATGAGCGCCTGTGTGATTAAGATCTTCACGCTTAAGATATATTTTTACACCTAATTTATGACTAAGGTTCTTTGCATAATATAGCGGTGATGGACGACCAACATAATCACTAAGTAATTGCTCTAACTCAGCAATAAATTCAGGATCAGTTATAGCTTGCTTGTATTCACCGGCTATTTCATCAAATATTGGTTTAAGCTCAGGCGGAATAATCTGCCCACCATACTCGCCGTAATATCCTTTTTTATCCGGCGAATTTTTTAATTTGTTTAATAATTTCATACATTTTAATTTAAGTTAATAAAAGACTCACGAAATCAATAATTCCGCCAACTATACGTTCCTCGATTGTAATAAATATATTTTTTCATAAAATAAAAAACACCTTGGCAAGTCCAAGGTGATAATTAATTAAATTAGGTAACTCTAACTAGGACTTGCGAAAATTAAGCGAAGCCCATGACCAGTTATTTAATTTGATATTCATATTGTTCATAATATGATAATAGCAGTAAATTGAATTTTTGTCAAATAATAATCCTATTAATATTAAGTTTTAATCTTCTTATATACCCTATAAGCAACAAATGCAATTAACGCTATAAACGCATAAGGCAAAGCAATAACAAATAAAATTAATATAAAACCAGGTAATCCAATATCTAAAAATACTGTTATGGCAAATAAAATAAGCAGTAATACCAACCCTAGAATTAATACCTTCAGAGCATTTTGAAAAATAAACTTCTTATACGCATCAAGAACCCAAAAATCTCTACCGGTAATAAGTCCTTTGAAGAAAAACACAGGAGAGATAACAGAAACCCCAATTAATGCTTCAAATATATATTTAGAATATTTATGGCCAAAATAATCATTAACAATTCCTGCAATTATAATGTAAGGCACCAAACTAACCCAAACAATAAAAAGCTTAATCAAAAATGCTTTAATACGAGGATAAATATATGTATCCGAAGTACTAGCTTTTTGCAAATGATTATAGACACTACACTGCTTATCCAGCTTGTCTACATATTTATATATTTTTTTTGATGCTTTGCTAATCCGCTCAAACATAAATATATATTTAATCTCCCTTTTATTTTACTCCAAATAATACTAAAAAAAATACTACTTCCCAGACAGCTGTCCGCATGCTGCTTTAATGTCTTGCCCAAACTCTCTTCTCTCAGTAATATTAATCCCCTTCTTCTCTAGTATTCTTTTAAATTTATCAACTGTTTCTCTAGGCGACGGTTTAAAATTCGTATCAGTATGATTGTATCTAATTATATTAACCATATACAATGGCTTTTTCATAATTTCAGCCAATTGATCAGCACAATTCCTTGAATCATTTACATCTTTAATAAGTAGATACTCAAACATTACTTTTCTGTTCGTTTTTAAAATATAATCATCAACTGCAGATAATATTCTCTCAATAGAATATTTACTATTGATCGGCATCAATTTACTCCTCAGCTTGTCATTTGGACCGTGCAATGATATTGCCAGATTAATCTGCAAATTTTCATCAGCCAACCTATTAATCCCTGGCACAATACCTGATGTTGAAATTGACATCTTTCTAGCTCCAATATTAAAATCTTCCTTACTATTGAGTCTCTTAATAGCACTAAGAGTATTATCATAGTTTAAAAATGGCTCACCCATTCCCATAAAAACAATATTTGAAATCCTACTATCATATTTTTTTAAATAACGAGCAAAATATATAACTTGTTCTAAAATCTCATTAACCGTCAAATCTCTCTTAAATCCTGCCTGCCCTGTAGCACAAAACTTGCACCCCAGCTTGCAACCCACCTGAGTTGAGACACACACAGTATTGTGACTCCCTTTATGTCTCATCAAAACAGTCTCAATCTTATTCCCATCACTAAGAGTTATTACTGCTTTTATAACATCTCTACTTTTAGAAACAAGCTCACTAGCATCAATCATTAGCGGACATTCTTCTTTTAAAGTTTCTCTAATATTTTTAGGCAGTGTACTATTATCATCCCAATCTTCAATCAAATCTAAAAATACCGCTTGTTTAGCCTGCTTCAAGCGATATTTAGGCTCATCTCTTAAAATGTCTTTTAGGTTGCTTATATTCATATATTAATATTATCATCAAATTAACTATGATCATAGCTCAATAGCACCAAAAAGTCAAAAGAAAACCGCATTTAACCATATAGGTCAAATGCGGTATTTTATTTCAAATGTGCTTTAGGCTTCTTGCATTTCCTTCTCAAGAAAAATCATCAGCGTATCGAAGTCGTTTTTAAGGGTATCACTTCGAACTAAGCGTTGCGAAGTATCAACTTCTGCTCTATAGAACTGAACATCAACTCGATGATGAGTTGGACTCCCATCAGTATAAATAATTACTGGGTCTCCTATAATCGCATAGGCGTTCGCGCCTTGCGGTCTCAAAGCCAGGACTTCCTTAATGTCGTATTTAAAAAACCCATGATAACCGCCAATTGTAGTTTTGAACTCCATAAGCTTCCCAGCTGTTTCAATTTCTGCAATTCTGAATTCAGGTTCATGTGTATCCATTCGAGCACCCTTTTTAGAATACTGAGTAAAAAGCATGTCACCCTCTCCAGCCATTACAGCATAAAAGCCACCGAGACGTGCTGGGCCGGGAATCTTTTTCATCAGGGATTCCCAGTTTCTGATGATTAGTCCTTGGATGTTACCGAATCCAGGATAAATATCGATAACTTTCAAATTCTCACGAACAGAAACTAAACGAACACCATTTCCCCATTCATGACAACCAATGTCGTTAGCAATAGAGCTAGGAACACGTCTTTCTCTCTCATGAGAGACATTCATCAATCCACCCGTAGAAAGCAAATGTGCCAACGGACCATCACCCTTATCAAGATACGGATATTGAAGGGGATGATTTCCAAATCCGCCAATGGAATAAGGACAATTAGATGCTGCACCCATCTCAATCAAATAGGGATCATCAATCTCTTCTCCATGCTCCTCTCGATGTATTGTTTGAGCCATTCTTTTATGATGTGCCAGATATTCGATTGCTCGAGGTCCAAGTCGTGCCAGCATAAGTGGATCAAGGACCGCTTCTTTGCCAGACAGATATCCTATAAATGGATACTTATACCAGTCAATAATTGGATCAAACTCAATAATATGAACATCGCCATACTTACCATCCTCAAGATCTCGAAATTGCTGCTTGGTGATCCTGCCACCACGATTACTTCGAGTTTTATCTTTGTACTCGAAACTGTAGGCTTTTTGAATACCCTCAATAGTAGACATCGGTCCGACACCATGAGCCACAATAAGAATACGAGTTCCACCACGACTGTAGCCAAAATACTCAGCAGATGTTGTGGTGTAGTAGCTATTCCAAGGATGATCATTGATTCCAGTGGCGATGCGAGCATCAACCACGTCAAGCATGGTTCCAATTCGACCGTTTTTTCCAGCAAACTTTTTTGCTTGTTTCCAAGCAGGTACGAGGCCATCCTCGTGATAAATAGCCATTGCCGAGATTGATGATACTGATTTTTTCATTGTCTTCTCCTTTCCCTTTCAAGGATTTTGGAGTTTTTAATGTGCACTTGGGACCACCCCAAGCATCAAACGATATTAGCAAATTTTTTATAATCTGTCAAGTCCAACGAGCTACAATAAACAAAAAAACCGCAACCCTCGTTGCGATCTTATATAGTCTACCCTATCATCTCTAATTTATCTTTTCTCGATAATTTCTTAATCCGGAGCTCTTCCTTAACCGCCATTGATCTATTGGCAAATTTCCTCGAGTAAACCACTTTAACCGGTCTTCTCGCCCGAGTATACTTTGCACCTAGTTTTGAAAAATTGTGTTCACGTACTCTCCTGTCCAAATCTACAGTTATACCTGTATACAGACTATCATCAGCGCATTTAAGAATATATAAATAGTACATAAATATCTCCTATTTCTTCCCACCACTCAGGCGGGCAGTCCAATCCTTTATAATTATATTATTACCTCTTAAAGATAACATTGGCTTATATTAGCACTTTTCCACTATTTCAACTTGACTTTTCTATATTAATAATATATACTAACAATATCAAGACGAAAAGGGTCCCGGCGATCGCAAGGTCAAAGGCCCCCTTTTTATTTTAATTCAATTCTGTGTTTTATATTTACAAGGTAGTCATAATAGACCCTTGTTATTTTTTTATATAACGAGGACGCAAATTGTTTATTTGGGAATAACATTTTTTCAAATCTATTCTCTTCAATCAAAAAATCCACCAACATTTTGTAATCGCCATCTCCAGAAACAAGAACTATTTTATCAAATGGTTCTTTTTTATATATCTTTTTCATAACATTAAAAATAATGTCAGAATCTACATTTCCTTTTTTCTTCCCCATCATTGCGGAATTGTGCTGCTTAAATACAAGCACAAAGCCTGCTTCTTGGATGTAACTATATAAATCTTGATTTACCTCATCAACATAACCTAAAAAATAATAAGCTTTTTGTACATTATACTTTTTAGATAAATATTCACGAAATTTTGCCAGATCAACTTTCCACGCAGGTTTGTTTGACTTTATACCCATGTATAAATTTTGTCCATCTACAAAGGCTAAATTATTTTTATCATTTTTATCACCAAACATATTATTTTTAATTTACAAATTTTATGGAGCCGTCTCCGAGACTTGAACTCGGGACCCCTTCCTTACCATGGAAGTGCTCTACCACTGAGCTAAGACGGCTAATCAGTGCTCTCTATCTACATTATATCAATCTTATCCCTGTAACTTTGCATTTTCATCTCATCTCTTGAGATCCCAGAGAGCGTATTAAAAGCCTTTCTGGCCAACCCTTTATTTTTATTCAGTATAGCGACTTCTAAAAGTTCGTCAAGCAATCTCTCATTTTGAGGCTCAATCTCTACTGCACGCTCAAAATACCCTTCTGCCTTATCAGGATACCCAGTCTTTTTATAAGCAATTCCCATTTTTTCAAATACCCATGCATTTTCATGTCCGAGCTCAATCACTTCCTTACCAACTTTTTTAAGCTCACCCCATTTTTTGCTAAGCTCAAATACATTAACAAGTTCCCTGTATCCTTCAAAGAATTTCTTATTTATCTTTACAATATATCTGTAAGCCTCCTCAGCTGTCTCAAATTCTTTTCTAATTACATATATCTTACCAAGTCCCATATATGCCTCAATATTCTTTGGATCCTTTTGTAATATTTCAATAAATTTATCTTCCGCCTCATCAATCCTTCTTTTTTTAAGATCAGCCTGAGCTGAAAGCAAATCCCCTTTTAATCTTCTCTCATCATCAATCTCAAAATCCTTATCTTTCTTTTCCCGATTAAAAAAAGTACTTCTTTTATTTTCCTTTTTAATCACCATTTTTCCAGGTCTTACTCTGCGTCCCTTAAATTCAAATTTAAAATTTCTAATCTTATCAATAATAACTTTAAAAAAATTAAAAACATTCTTTTCTAATTTTGATTCTAATAGTTTTTTCTTAATTTCTGCCTGTTTTTCCTGAACTTTAGTTTTAGCTGTATCAATGTTGCTTAACTTGTCAACATTTTTTCGGATCACAAAAATAATCACTAAAATTGATATTGTTATAATAAATCCAAAAAAAATATACCACATAGCTTTTAAATTATTTAATGCTTATTAAATCGCATCTAAGATATCTGTAAAACCCTTATACTTCAAACTCTCGCCTCCTACAATTACTCCTGTAGAAAGGTTGCCTATTATAAAATCACGTACATTCTCAGCGTCCACGCTACCCCCATAAATGACACTAAATTTATCAGCCAAATTAGGGTCAAGATCATAGGCTGTATGAATAATAATCTGAACAATATGCTCAACCACGCTGTGATCCACTGCTTGTCCTGATCCTATCACCCACACCGGTTCATAAGCAAGTATTAGTCTTTGACCTTTTTCTACCTTAACATCTTCCAGAGCCTTTGTCACCTGCCTAATAATAACCACATCAGTCTTACCATGTTGATATTCTTCAAAATTTTCTCCCACGCAAACTACTGGCGTCATACCATTTTTAAGTACCGCACTTACCTTGCGATTCACATCATCATCGCTTTCACCTAATTTTCTTCTCTCAGAATGACCGACTATCACGTACTCGCATCCAAGCTCAGCCACTACTGCTGGTGACACTTCACCAGTATATGATCCCTTATCATGATAAAAGGCATCTTGTGCACCAAGTTTAAAATTACTCCCTTTAATAATACGCGCTACCTCACTCATCGAAGTAAAACTAGGGCAGAGCACTATATCAAGTTCTTTGCTATTTTTGTAATCATTAACTAATTTCTTAGTCAGTGCTAAGCTTTGATTATGATTTAGCTTCATTTTCCAGTTAGCTAGAACTATTTTTTTAGTTTTTTCTAACATCTATATAATTTTAAATATTCCAAGTGTTATTAATGTTACAATTGTAGCTGAAATTGATACTCCTAAACTAATTAGCGCAAAAGCCTTTTTAGGTTTAACTCCAAACAACCAGGCTGCCACTGCTCCTGTCCATACTCCTGTTGTAGGGAGAGGCACTCCCACAAAAAGCACTAATGCCAAATCTCCATACTTCTCATGTTTATTATAGAATTTTTTTCGAGTTCTCTCAAACAACCAATCAAAAATACGTCTAAAAAAATCAAATTTTTCACTTAAAAATTTTGATATTGGCCCAATTACAAGGATTAAGATTAAAGCTACTAATAAATTACCAAGTATTGACCAAAAAATAGCGGAAACTACTGACATCTTGTAACCCTCAATAGCTAGCGGTATCGAAACTCTAATTTCTGCAATAGGCAAAGCCGCTATTATCATAGTCACAATCTCTGCCGGTAAATTTTGTAAAAATTGTATAGTCATATTTATTCCCAAGCCCAATTATCAAAAACCCATTGAGATAAAAATTTATTTTCCTGGAATCTCTGCTCTTTTGAGCTAGCTCCAAGAATCACTACTACAATTCCTTCCTTTGCCTGATCACTTTTAACTAAATTTGCCAGACAATATCCAGCTTCATCAATGTATCCTGTTTTACCTCCTTCAATTCTAAGATAACTTTTCAATAATTTATTAGAATTATTCACTCCATGAAATTTTCCACTTACAGTATAAAATTCATATCGCTCGGTCAAAAGAGTTTCTCGAATAAGTGAATCATTAAGTGCTGACCTAAGTAGATGTGCCACGTCTTCTGCTGCTGCCTGATTTCGCTCATCAATTCCAGTTGGCTCATAAAAAGATGACTCCTTCATCCCAATCTCACGAGCTTTCAAATTCATTCTTTCAATAAACTCTGCATAACTAAGCTCTGTCGAATTAGCAAGTGACATAGTAGCGTTATTAACCGACGCCACCAAAGATAGCCGAAATAAATCTTTCAAATTAACAACTTCACCTGGCTTTAAAACAAGCACTCCACCATTCACTCTATCATCTTGAGTAACTGTAACATTTTTACTCCAATCAGGATCTGTCTCTAAAAAAACCAATGCTGTTAAAAGTTTCGTCAAACTGGCAATTGATCTTTTCTCATATCCATTTTTTTGATACAAAACCTTACCAGTTTTCATATCAAGCACAAATGCTGCTTTAGACTCAATAATTGGCTCAAAGCTAGTATTTACCTGTCGCCGCGGAAAATTCCCATCCATCGTATTAGCACCTAAAACAATCCCACTAAATGGGACTACTAACTGACTAGCAATCATTAGAGTTATTATTAGACTAAACATTCATATCTGATTAATTATTATCCCCCGTTTCTTCGAGTACCTCATCTAAAGTCTCTGATTTAGATAATCTATCATAATCAGGCAATTGTTCAAGTTCGCTTATCCCCAAATGTTGCATAAATTTGGTGCTAATCCTATATTTATTGTTATCAATAATTTTATCTTCTTCAACCTCAAGCAGGCCTTTAATCAGCAAATTCCTAAGTATCAAGCTACAATTCACTCCGCGAATTGTCTCAATTTCCATTTTAGTAATCGGACTTCTGTAAGCTATTATTGTCAACGCCTCAAGCTGTGGTTGAGTCAGTTCGCTATATACTTCTTCTTTAACCAACCCCTCAATAACTTCCTTATTTTTAGGGCTACTAACCATCTGCACCTTATCATCAAGTATTATAATATTAATTCCACTTTCTGATCCATATTTTCCTTTCAGATCCTCAAGCACCACTTCAATTTCAGCTTTGCCAGAATCGCAAAGCTTGGCCAACTCACGAACTGAAATCGGCTTAATGGAAACAAATAGAATTGATTCAACTTTTGATTTTAACATTATCTTTAATCATTAATTACTTTTGTAATTTCGATTTCTTCAAATCGATCACTTTGCCTTACATCAATCGCCTTTTGCTTTACAAGCTCAAGCATCCCTAAAAATGAAACAATCTTTTCAGTCTTATCCTGAGCTCCACTAATTATATCACTAAAATTAAAACTCTCCTTGTTTTTAATCATCTCTTTGATATGACTAATTTTCTCTTTAATTGAAACTACTCGCTCAAGAGACTTTTTAGGTAGTGCCACCATAGCACTAAGCTCTTTAACTATACTTTCATATATTCTTTTCAATTTATTTGAGTTAAGCGATGAGGGTGGCTCAAATAAAGCTTTTACCTTGACTGTATTTACTGGCCTGGAGTATGAAAATGTGTTTTGGCTAAAATTTTTAGATAAAATTTTACTTGCTTCAACAAATTTCTTATACATCTTAAGCTGTCGAGCCAGGTCCATCGAATCCTCATCACTATCAGTTTCAAGCTCAGGTAAAAGTGCGCGTGATTTAATGTAAAGTAACTTAGCTGCAATTAACAAAAAATCAGCCAACATTTCTGGCTTCTTGTCTTCTATTTTACTAAGGTAATTAATATATTGATCAGCCACATCCAGAAGGGATACCGTTGTAATATCAAGTTCTTCTCGCTCAATCAACTGCAAAAGTAAATCAAGTGGCCCTTCAAAATTTTCAATTTTTATCTTCATGATATTCTATCTCCATTTTAAATCCACCAACATGTGCTGCGATAGCATTATATACTAAAGCAAATAGCGCTCCCGCAATAAGTCCTGCGATAAATACTATGAGAGGAATTACAAAAAATATCAAAATTTCAGAATCAAGACCATATCTAGAAAATTCCTCAAAAAAGTATATCACCATAGCAAAAACAACCGGCACTAAACTTATTAATCCATAAAATATTCCGGTAAACTTTGCAGTTGACCAAATATCTATTTTTTTAACTTCATATTTCATTTTTTTAGTCGTTAGCTACTCTCTTTTTTTGCACCAACACTGCCAGAGATGTAAGAATTACTGCTAGAAATATTAGGATTATATATATAGCTGCATTTTTATACGCATCCACTACGTACTGACCTGCTTGGCCAATCAAATGAAGCAGTATCCAAATTGCTCCAGCCATATATGCCCAAGTCACCACATACAAATTTTCATCCCTTTTCTTAAGATTAATGTAATAGTAAACCAAAAACATCAAAAGAAATATCGGTAGCACAAATGCAGCATGTAAAAGCATTCTATATAGTCTGTATTCCTCAGTTTTTTCACGTGGATAATATATTCTCGTACTAGAAAGCGATGACTTCTCTGACGCTAGATATGATGTACTTCCATAATATGACGGTGAAGACTTACTAATAGTTTGTTCAATCACCGGATTTGCTGTGCGATTAAAATCAAACATCACTCGCTCAAAAAGCAGTATCACGACTACTGCGAGTATAATAGTCAGTATCACTCCCAAAGCAGAAACTTTGGGTCTAGTCTTAGGCGCCACTGGCGTTGGTGGAGCCGTAGGTAAAACATTAGGCATACGTTTTAGAATTAATTTTTAACTAATAAATAATATCTTATTCATCTTTTTTTATCCCACTTACCAAAAGTACCACTAAAAGTCCAATCATTAGGAGTCCTCCAATTATCATTATGATAATAAAAGGCATAAACCCCCTATCAGCCACATCGTCAGGCGCATTAACTGTAGAATTGTCACCGGCTTGTCTTAGATAAAGATCACTATTCATTTCAGCCCTTGTCATTGAACGATAAAGTTTTGAAATAAAATACTTATCTTCACTTGGACTAAACCAAGCCTCTCCGCTATCATCAAACGCCAAATCTTCAATTGTATCCTTTTTAATCCAACCAGCATACTTAGTCTCAAAGCCAGGTAACTCCTGTTTGTTGTCAGCTATAACATACAAAAGCACTCCCATAGTCTCATATCTACCCCTATACCTACTTTGATTTGCATTCTCTTCAGATTGAATTGACGAAATCTTCATCGGATACACTATTTTATCTGTATCAAAATCAAATCGAAGGGGAGTCGCATGACCAGATGATAATTGATTATGATTCTGAATACATGCCCCATTCAAACATCCATTTTGACAACGTTGTGACCCCTCAGCTCCACGATCATTTACACAACTATATTCAACTAAGACATATTGATCACGACAGTAATCAACCAATTCAGTATTAGCAGTAAATACTTTGCCCTTTTCAAAATAATTAAGACCTCGATCACTGTCTGTGCAACCCTCAACTTCTTCAATAAAATCAGAAAACTCACTTATACCCTTTAAATATTCATCAGTCAATTTAACTGCAGTAAAGTACCAACCATTATCAATATAATTTTTTAAAATATATGTTCCATGATCTGGATACTGATATCCGTTATCATTTAACCAATCCTTAAGCGCACTAGCATTAGTTGCTTCAAGTACAGCTACGTCATAATAATCTATAGTTTTTGTTTCAACTACTCGTACTTGCGGTGCATACACTCCACTAAAATCTCCAAGCCCGACTGATCGTGAATAATTCTCATATCCATACTCAACAGCTGTCAACTCATGAAGTGAGGTAAATAGCTCGTCGCTTGATTTAGTCACTTCAGGACGCGTAGGAGTTGGCACAATCCATGCAAAATCTTCTGCATTTCCTTCATAAGAGACTGAAAGCACCATTGTTTGCATTCCATCCTCGTAAAAAATAACTGCCTTTTGATCTGTTTCCCAAATATACCTGTCAGGCATTGGCATTATCATTCCGTCGGCCAGCGTAACCATTGGCAAAAAAAGAAATGATATTAATGACAGTATAATGAATCTTTTCATAAAATAATTTTAATTAATAATTATTTCTTTCTCCTCTTAACTACTTTCTTTTTTACCACTTTTTTCTTAGCTGACTTCTTCTTGGGTTTTGCTTTAACTTTACTTTTTTTAAATTTCTTAGGAGCACTAAATTTACCTACCATGGCATTTTCTAATTTATGAAAATCACGAGCCACCATTTTAACACTCTGAGTAAAAGAGTCTCCCGCAAAGACTGCTGCCTTATTCTTTAAAAAATCTTTATCAACAAATACCGGAAGTTTATATAAAGTACCAAAAGCTGTCATTGCTCCAGGTTTTGCTTTAAGTTTTGATTTTAATTCCTTTTCATGAGGAATTGAAACTTTTGCCACTTTATTATATATATCAAGCAAAGGTTTTTTACCCTTCTCAGTTTTCTTTGTCCTAAGTTCCTTATTAAGCCCCACCGCTACATCACTCACCACTTTTTTCAACTTCTTCAAATCAATATTTTTATCAGCCCCAACAATAACAATGGCATAAGGTTTTTGACCTGTAATAAATGGCTTATTAAATTTAACAAGCAAACTCTTAGAAATCTCATTTAATTTCACCTTCATGGTTTGTGCAGCATCATAAGCAGTATAAACCACCTTATGCTCAACCACGTCAAACTTGGCAGAATTATCTTCCAAGTATTTAATTAATTTTTTTGATAACATTTATTCATATTTAATTAATAAGCTTTAGGATAAATCATTATAGTAATAGATATTAATATAATATTTAATCCAAGTAGAGCTACTATCTTAAAAATTCCCTCAATTGGATTAATCATTATGGTTTCAGGTAGTAAAAATACAATTGAAAGTATAATCGCCATATAGTAATCAACTGGCATCACGCCCCACCATTTTTTGTGCCACCACACATGCTTTTTATCAAACTTGCGAAGAGAAAATTTTGGATTTAGCACAAACCACAAAAAATCCCAAGTAGCAGCGAAAATCACATAAACAGATAAAATTGATAGCTCTTCCCAAATACTCCACTGGAAATGCCAAATAAATGGCATATGAAATACTACAAGTAAAAATGTATTTAACGCCAAAAAATATCCAGTCAAATCCTTCTCATGAAAAAATTTCTTAAATAGTTTATCAAATCTAGTTCCAAGTCTAGCTCGCCAAGTTGGCAATTTTGCAGCCCATCCATTTGGACCCTCAATCTGAATCTCTAGAAGTGCCAAAAGCATAGCAACGATAAAGAAATATAAAATTTTAACTAAAAAAGCATAATTCATTTATTTTTTCTTTCTATTTTTAAATGGCAAGCTTCCTTGTTTACCCAGCAATCTTTTAGCTTCAATTCTACCTTTAGATGAAAGACTCACTTCACGTATGAACCACTTATGAGCAGTTCTTATTCCAAAGCCTATCATTAGCTCCTTGTTTATAAGCCTTTCAAGGCTTTGAGTTATAATCTTAGTCACGAGCATCTTCCTTGGCTTTTTCTTCTGCTTATCATAAAATTTGCCAAGTTTTCCACGATTTATTTTAAAATCCTTGGCATTAAAACACTCTAAAAGTATATACTTTTGTAGGGGAGATAATCGCATAATTAACTGCCTCCTAATATATGTATTATATCATAATTGACATAAATACTGAATGATGTTAAGTATTCATGCATACTCAAAAAATAACATGAATTGGAGGACAAAAATGATAATAAAAATTGACCTAGAAAAATCAAAACAAAAAAACACCGGATCGATCGTCTGGATTACCGCAAAACCGTATATCATCGATAATAAAAAAGAAAATCCAGTGCAAGTCAACCTGATTGGAGGAACGAAACAAGATATTGAAAAGCTCAAAAAAAATGGTTTCTGTGTTGCTGAATAAATATAATAAAAGATGGATAAATTCCATCTTTTTTTAATACAAATAACAGTATAACCATATAATATACATATATTAACCCAAATCTTGACAAATACTATATAAAATGCTATTATAATACGAACATTTAAACAATAAAAATATAATATAAGGAGCAAATAGTGAAAAAAATCGAATGTGGTTTTGCAGTTAATCCCGTCAATTCAGATACCATTATCTATGATTTTGAATCAAACAGATTCTTTTCCTACCGTAAAGATAAAACTTTTTTGGTCAACAGATTTAACGGCAATGATTACACTGACCCTAGCAAAAAAGATCGACATGGGGCAGGTGAAATTTTTCCAGAAAGTGGCGTCCATCAATTTGGATTCTATACTTCAAAAGGTTTTTGGAACATGGAATCAATCATGGTTGGAGTCACCCTAGATGGAAAGCCCATCTATGGGTACGTCCCCATTACCTATCATGGAATTGACACAAAAAAACCCGTCATTTTGACGGACAAAAAAAGAGTGGTTTTTTCTAATCATGATGAGGTCTATCAAAATATCAATAATTGGTACGTTCATTCATACAAATCATGTCATTATCGCTATTTCAGTTTCATGGGTCGCCAACGTACTCTGACCTATTTCCTTGCTAATTCCAATAAATTCTTAGGAGTCAACGCATTCAACTTTATTGATTACGAGTACGCCACTACTGAAATAATGTCTCTAAAAGAGATTAGCCCATGTTTTAAATATTATCTTAAAATATTTCAAACAAGTAACTGGGAAGGTTTTTACCATCTGAACCACTTTAGCATTCTTGATAAAAAATTTAGTAATGACCCGCGCAACACACAGGGCCAATTGTCAGAAGGATGGTTTTCAGAGGGTAATGGGTTATTCTGGAGAAAAAGCAAAAATGATAATACAATTCAAGCCTTCATGGAAATCAAGAAAACCCCCGGGGGGAAATGGTGCTCTTCTGAAGAAACAATCCTTGAGTCACGCTGGGATGCTGAGACCAAACAGTACTGGCTCAAATATTTCACAAAAAAACTAAAAATTAGAAAGTAAAATAAAACAGGGTCCTACTAACGGATCCTGATTTTTTATTCCAAAAAACTATATTTCTATGACCGTCTTTATCCTCTTCTCACTATATATACTAGATTCCTTAAACGCCTTTTCAATCTCATCTAAACTGTACCTATGTGTAATCAAACTTTTAAGGTCAACTTTCTTATCAACGAGTAAATCAATAGATTCAGGAAATGAAAATGCACATGTCCAAGAACCATAAATATTTAATTCCTTTTTGACCACAGTCATCAAATTAATCTTGGTTGGCTCACCAAATACTCCAACTAAAAATATGTCTCCATCGCGTCTAGCAAGATCAATACACATCTGAGCTGTTACTTCTTTGCCAACTACTTCAAAACATCTATCAAAGCTATCTAAATACGCCTTAATATTTTTACTAGAATCAACCACCTCATCAACCCATTTATTATCTTTTACAAACTTCAATCTGTGTTTAAGCACATCAAAGCCTACCACGTGAGCACCAGCTACTTTTAATAATTGATCAAGTAGTATCCCAATCGGTCCTTGCCCAACCACTGCAACACGCCTACCTAAGAGTTGCCCTGCTTGCTTTAATGCATAAACTCCAATAGACAGGGGCTCAATCAGCGCCGCTTCATCAAAATCAATTGTTGACGGAAATTTATATACCAAATCAGCTGGAATGGCCACAAACTCAGCTAAAGCTCCTGGCTTATGCAGTCCAATCACTTGAGCTTTACCACATAAATTAGGCTTACCAGTAGCACACAGCTCACAAGCTCCACAAGGAATGACATGCTCAGCCACTATTCTATCCCCTTTCCTAAATCCTTTTACTTTAGAACCTAGTTCGGCAACAATTCCAGAAAATTCATGCCCTGGCACAAGTGGAGTTGGCAATTTGAGTCCCCCATTATATATATGAAGATCTGTTCCACAAATTCCAACTGCTTTGGTCTCCATTAAAATCTCATCTGCCTTAATCTTTGGCTTAGGGATGTCTTTGATCTTTATTTTCTTAGGTCCTGTGTAAACTGCAGCTTTCATTTAGGTTCCTACTTCCCATGAGCTCAAATATTTCTCTTGCTCAGGAGTTAATTTATCAATAGAAATTCCCATTGATTTTAATTTAAGTTTAGCGATATTCTTATCAATCGCTTCTGGCACTGTATATACCTCATCGTTCAATTTTTTGTAATTTTTAATAACATATTCAGAGCTCAGTGCTTGATTAGCAAAACTCATATCCATCACACTAGCCGGATGACCCTCAGCAGCAGCCAGGTTAATAAGCCTACCTTCAGCTAAAACATATACTTTTTTATTTCCACTAAGCGTGTATTCATCCACAAATGGTTTTACATTTTTTTTACTCTTAGCAATTTTATTTAATCCTGTCACATTAATTTCAAGATCGAAATGACCTGAGTTGCAAACCATGGCTCCTGATTTCATTTTCTTAAAATGAGCTGTATCAACCACATGCATGTCCCCAGTTAGAGTTACGAACAAATCTCCAACAGATGCAGCTTTGTTCATTGGCATCACTGAAAATCCGTCCATCACAGCTTCAAGCGCTTTAACGTCATCAATTTCCGTCACGATAACGTTTGCCCCCATACCTCGAGCCTTATTCGCAAATCCGCGCCCACACCAACCGTATCCTGCTACAACAACATTTTTTCCAGCAAGCAGCATATCAGTTGCTCTAATTATTCCATCAATCGTACTCTGCCCAGTTCCATAACGGTTATCAAAAAAATGTTTTGTCTCAGCATCATTAACTGCAACTATTGGATAAAGCAATTTCCCTTCACTAGCCAGAGCCTTTAGCCGAATCACACCAGTAGTAGTCTCTTCAGTTCCACCAACAACACGCTTAGTATCTTTAACTCTTTTTGAATGAAGCAAAGACACCAAATCAGCCCCATCGTCCATGGTGATGATTGGCTTCATGTCAACCGCTTGATTAAGGTGTTTGTAATAAGTGGCTCTATTCTCTGCGTTAATTGCAAAAACAGATATTCCATAGTCACTAACTAGACTTGCTGCTACGTCATCCTGAGTAGAGAGCGGATTAGACGCGCACAGTGCGACTTCAGCTCCACCAGCCTTTAAAGTTCTCATCAGGTTCGCTGTTTCAGCTGTCACATGCAAACACGCCGCCATCTTTACACCCTTAAGCGGTTTTTGCTTTTTAAATCTTTCACGAATTAAATTTAATACAAGCATATCCTTATCTGCCCATTCAATACGCTGCTTGCCTTGCTTGGCAAGTTTCAGACTTTTAACATCTTTTTTTACCATAAATTACTTTTTAAAATTAAATTATTCTTTATTAAAATCATCTTTACCATAAGTATCATCTTTGTCTCCCTTTTCAAACTCTTCACCGTCAAAAAGCTTTTTCTTTTTTTTATCTCCAGGATCCCCTGGCTCCATGCTTTCATCGCCTAAACTAGGTGCACCTGGTCTTTCTGAATCTATTCCCATAAATTTAAATTTAATTTATAACTTAGCTCTAATGTCTCGTGCATATTTACCAGCCTCCTCATCGCTCTCATACTGCCCACTATCCCAAATCTTCTTTCCATCACCGGTGTATCTTGGGATAACATGCCAATGGGTATGAAAAATCATTTGCCCAGCAGCTTTGCCATTATTAACTCCGATATTTATTCCTTCAGCATTTGTTGCATCTTTAACAGCAATAACAACTTTTTTAACCACTTTAATCATCTTGACCAATGTATCATCAGGAGTCTCCAAAGAATTTTCAAAATGCTCTTTTGGTATAACTAAACTATGTCCCTTATTGACCGGACTGATATCAAGAAATGCCATCACGTCCTCGTCTTCATAAATAATTTCAGCTGGCAGATCTTTGTTCACAATTTTACAAAAAACACAATCAGCAGACATAATTTTTAGGTTAACTATTAATATTGAAGTATAACATCTTGCTCTTCCACGTCAAGTTCACCATTTATCACTTTTTCTATATTAAACGCACCAAATTTTGGCGCTTCTAGAAATCCCTGCATAGCAGCCTCAGCCAACCATCCAGAATTAAGCCAATCAAAAAGCCATTCATTAGCGTAGCTAACATTTTCCTGGTCAAGCCCTGACCCAATATTTTTTAACCATTTCCGATTAAATTTTTCCTGACTACCAAGTGGCTCCGTCATAATGATCGGAATTCCAAGTGCTGAGTAAAAAGAAAGCTCACTAGGCTTTGTCCACAGCACATCAGTTATTCTCATAATGCGATTAAATTCTTCAAAATATTTTTCACGCTTGGGTTCATATAGAATAAAAATATTTTTATTGAGTACTGATTTTAACCCTAACCCGATAACAGACCTCTCAAAATAGTCTCTAACACTGTCATGAATCCCAGCAATTAAATTAATTCTGACTTCTCCTCCTTCCAACTTCTTTTTCAAGGCACTAACTATTTGAATACCCATCTCCCTCTGAGCTCCAGCCCCTCCAACCGTAAATGTTATCGTAAGTGGGTGAGTGGCACTCTTGGGCAACTTGCAATCTTTCAGATGCTCCGCAATAGTTTTCTTGTACTTTGAAATATATCTATTATTTGGATCTAAATTTTTGAGTCGTGCCGCCAGATCATGCCTAATAATATTTAAATTACTTTTTCCTAAATTTTCAGGTGGTAGTGGAAACCCTGTAAAAAATATATTTTCCCGACTTACTCCATATAGTTGAAGTCTTTCATAAACCCTTCTATTCGGTACTAAATATTTAATTTTACTTGTCGTCGAATTAGGCGCTGCCCAAGCACGAGATACATCAGCATCGCAAACCACAAGATAAATATCATTTCTGTAACCAAATTCCTCGGCCATATATGCGATGGTAAAAAAAGTTGTCAGCATGGGCAAATTCTCCTTATCAAGTGAATCTATCATATGCTTACCCCAATTTCTCTTTTTTATCATTCTTACGTTCACCTTAAGTTGCAAGCTCTGCTTAATTAAATTACGCCTTGGATAAAAATCAGAAATTTTCTGCATCTGATCCATAAACCAAAAAAGAAAATCTCCAAGTAGTGGAATACGCTTTGCCCTAGATATTATCTCATACGGTCTTCTTCCAGCATCCCAAGTTTCCTTATCAGACACTGGAATTCCTACATAATTATTAGCCAGTGTCATTTTACCCCTTCTATCTAAATGACGTAGCGCAAAAGCCGCTCTTTGATGTCCGTATCCAAGATCCACCGCAACTAGTGCAATTTTTTGTTTTGTACTCATAAATTATCCTTCAAATTACGAATTTGCACATCACTTTCCAAATCAAAATCTTTAGGAGCCTGACCAGGCTCAACATTAATTCTAAGCCTCACATGAACCAGTTTAATGTCCAGCGGATTTGCTGGAGTAGTTAAAGGAGTGTCACTTTCACTCCCTGAATAATCACCGTCATAATATGAAAAAACTGGATTATCAGCTTCATTTCTAACGTATTTTGAAATAACTGTTGTCTCTTCATCCTCAGCTGGATAAGTTAAAGGATTGCCACTTGCTTCAGTGACTCCTTTAATAAAATCAGATCCATCTAAATAGTATCTTACTTTTTCAACAGCTAAGTCACGATCATAGTCCGCAAAAAATATAAACTCAAACTCATCAGCACTTTCAATAGAGTATGCCCCAGTATCGCCCGGCAGTGCCTCGCGAGCTTCTTTAACCAATTTTTCCACACCTCTCCTTGCCTCAGTAATAGCAGTAGCCTGGCCAAAACTAAAACTTTGCACGCTATAGGCCTGTCTAATAAAAAGCCAGGTCATAAACATAACAAAAAGAAAAATTCCAATTGCAATAAGAACCTCTATTAAGGTAAGCCCTCTTTCTTCATTTTTGTATTTATTCATAATATAATTATAACATTTTATACGTAGCAATTGAAATATGCTATAATATTATATATCAATAATACATTTTACTATGACAAAAACACTCATCAAAATAATCTGCATCATATTTATCATCTCGCAAACTCTCCCTTTGCCAGCTTTGGCTAATTTTGACCCAAATTATGTTATTTCAGATAAAGAACTAACTGATTACGACTCAATGCATATGGGCCAAATCCAGAGCTTTTTGGAATCAAAAAACAGTTACCTGGCCACATATGTTGACCCAATTATTAGAATTACAGCAGCTCAAGCAATTTATGACGCAGCCAGGCTTCACCAAATAAATCCAAAATATATTTTAGTTCTTCTCCAAAAAGAACAAAGTCTTGTTGAAAACGGCGTCGCGATCACCCCTGGTAGACTAGATTGGGCAACTGGTTATGGAATTTGTGACAGTTGCAAAAAAACTGACGCCAAAGTCCAAAAGTACAAAGGATTCACCAATCAAGTTGACTGGGGAGCAGGCGGCACTAGATATTATTTTGACAATCCTAATAATTTCAAATTTCAAACAGGCAGTACTTACAATATAGATGGGGAGCAAGTCACCATCGCCAACGACGCCACTCGGGCACTCTACACGTACACTCCACATCTTCATGGCAATGAAAACTTCTACAACATCTGGCAAAGGTGGTTTGCCTCAAACTTTTTAGAAGGGTCCCTCCTTCAAGATGTTGACAGTGGTGGAATATATTTAATCCGTGATGGAATGAAATATCCCTTTCTCTCAAAATCAGCTTTTCTTTCTCGCTATGACTCATTTGACCGAGCCCTGCCAGCTGATCCAGAGGAACTAGCCAAGTATCCACTTGGTCAAGCAATCGAGCATCCCAATTATTCACTGCTTCAAATCCCAACTGGTGGAATTTATCTTTTAGATGACGATACCCTAAGACCAATTGTCAGCAAAGAAGCTTTTAGACTTTTAGGGTATAACCCTGAAGAAGTCGTACCAGTAGAAAGTAGCGAAATCTTTTTTTACAAAATAGGCTCACCTATTAAAAAATCAAGCGCATACCCAACCGGCGCACTACTTAAAGACAGCACCACCAGCTCAGTCTATTTTGTCAAAGACGGCAACAAGCATCCCATTGTCGCCCCTGAACTAATTGACTTTTACTATAATGATAAAAAAATAGTTGAAGTTACACCAGCTGAACTTGAAAACTACTCTACAGGAGATCCGGTCAAACTTAAAGACGGTGAATTAGCTACTGCCCCAGACGATCCTGCAGTTTACGTTATCACTGCAGGAGAAAAACGTGCCTTTTCCTCAGCTGAAGCATTTGAAAGTCTTGGATATAAATGGGAAAATATATTAAAAGTTTCAAGTTCTATATTAAATCTTCACGAAACTGGTGAATTAATTAGTACAATTAATTAAACTTATTCAAACACCAAAAAACCCCGATCAACTCGGGGTTTTTTAAATTTACTAAATTTCAATTAAATAGATTTTTCTACTGATGGTATTCCATCAACCAGATATCCACTTAACCATTGCTTGGTAGTTGTCGAAGTAGTTGTGGTATGACCATAAGAAAGGTCTGACCAAATAAAATTATCATTTTCAGTTGCATCAACTTCTTCTGCATTTAAACTATAGGTGTCAGCGGCAAAATCAGCATCACCTAAAAGTTGTGTAGAAATTCCGTTAGGCAAACTTGCCCAGTAACTAAACACATTTGCTTTCAGGGTATATGTTTTAGAAGTTCCAGCGGGAACTTGTTCAACATTCTTAGAAACGTCATATATATCATAGAAATATACTTCTACTAAATCATGATCAGCATCAATTGGGCTAATCACAATTCCATCAGTTGAGCTAGTATATTGTCCAGATATATACTTTGAACCTTGGTACAGAGAAAAATCTCTTGCACCTACGGTAGTAGTTGATACAATAAAACTCATTTTATACAAACCTACAGGCCCAGCACTATCAGCCGCGACAATCACATCAATTAGATCATAAGTACCATTAGATGTTATTGAGTCTCCAGTACTTTGAACTGTTACAGTAGGATTACTTTTTACAAATACAAAGTCTGCAAATGCTAAATTTGCATCTTGCACAGCAACAACACTGCCGCTAGAAGCACTTCTAGCTACCATAGAGCTACTATTAATGCTAGGAGTAAATCCTTCTAGAGGAGTTGCATTAGTTGCTACACCACTTTTATCAACAAGACCTGAGTCAATCTTCATAGTTAACTCTTTACTGTTGCCCACTCCAACAAGCAATGGATTTGCTTCCAAATTAAATTGCAATGCTTGAGCATTAGATGAAGTGACTATAGCTTCTGCTATTTGAGTTGCTCCATCATATAAATATAAGGCAGTGATTTCATCAGTGCCTCCACCATTAACTGGCATAAAATCTACATAAAAATTTTCTACTAAAACATTAGAAGTAGCAGCAATTCTAAATTTACCAATATTCACTCCATGCGTACTTGAACTAACATATGTATCTTCAATATTATCAGTACGATTTAAATAAACTTTTGTATTATCTCTAACAGTCACCTGCATTCCATAAATAGGAAAACTCCCATTCATTAAAACTCTTGAACCTGACTGACTTCCGTATGCTTTTATGTTTACTGGAGATGCAATCATAAACTGATGCGCTGCACCCATTTTAGCTGAAGCAGATAAATTTGCCTGAATTCCTACAGACCTGCTTGTACCTTTTGTAATTACTAAAGGCTCTTCAAACTGAATCTTACTTCTTCCAATAGTATCGGAAAATCTAAACACAGGATCAGCGTCAAAGCTTAAAGGATGAATTGTAGTAATCGCGTCTTCATAGACCTTCACATTACTTAAATCATATTTAGCCTCTGGATCAGAAACTTCATAGACTAAATTAAACCCTCTAACTTCAATATCTTCTGAAGAATCACTAGCATCAAAAGTTACAATCATATAGTTGCCTTTTGACCCAGGTGATACATTTCTAGTGTCACTATTATTGCCTTCAATGACAGACAACACTGGTCTTTTAAAAAACTCCTTAAAATTCCAATTTCCCCGATTAGATGGTGCACCTTCAGATACCAAAGGCACAAAAACCATAACTAGCATTAAAAATACCATTAACATGCTAGTAAATCTCTTATTTGTATTCATATATTGTATATAAACTAATAAATAGGCTTATTTAAGCCAAAAAGTGACCTTTAAGTTAAATCTATTTATATTATCATATATATGAAAAAAAGTCAATAGAAAGCACTAAAAAACACCGATCTCAAATAATCGATGTCTAAACCATATAAATATACCTAAAAGTCTATATATTCAATAATATATTAATCCTATTAGCATTATCAGGAATTTTACTTGTAATACTGTATTTAAATTTAAACCAAACATTTTTAATATTTTCTCGACCAAGAAGAAGTCTTCTTGCTTCATATTCTGTCATACCGCGAATATCATCCTTAATTGCCTCTATATTAATCGGCAGTGATATTTGGTTAACTGTATGAATTTTAAGTTTTGCCGTACCCGCACTTAGATCAAACTCAACTACCTCAACTTCAAACACATCCTTTGACGTCTCTATCAATTTTTTATCTCCACTTGCCTCATTTTCTATTTTTTGAATTATCATCTCTCTGACTCCCGCTTCATCCCAAACAAGTGCTTTTGCCCGAGCCTTAACTGTCATTTCAAAATTTTCAATTTCTTCTTCAAGCTCAACCGCTTTTTCAACTGCATCCACGCTATATTCAATCAAGTCATCTTCAACTTTCTGTCCACTCGACAGTCTTTCTTCAATTTTACTTTTAAGCACTGGATTAAGCTCGCCAACGATTTCCTTTTCTGCGTTTTTAAGATCATCTTCAGAAACCACTCTAATCACTTCACTCGTGCCACCAGTTAGCTTACTTTTTATCTCAGCATAAATTTTATTCTGCTTAGAAAAAGGTAAATCAATTATTGTTAGCCTTCCCGGCGCCACGTTGCCCTCTTCTCCGGCTTCTTTAGCTTGAACTCCTACTGAAATATTTCCATATACAATATTCCCTTCAGCTGAAACAACTGCTCCAGGAATTTCAATATTACTTACCACAAAAAATACTACTCCATCATCAGTCACTAATCCATTTCCAGTAGTCAAAGGTTGCACTAAGCCAGTTTGATTAAAAAAATTCACTTCTCCTTCAGCTTTTTCACCCACATTCTTTTCACCAGTTGTTGTAAATTCCCTAGACTGTTCACTATCGACTTCAATAATATCCCCAGGAAATTTATTATTTGCCGCATCAGCTCGATCTAGATTGATATCAACCACAACTTCAAAATCATTTTCTACTGTCTCAGTTTCCGGCACAACCGTCACGTCAACCTCAGGAAACACATACACAAACAGTGCCCCCACAAATCCAAATATTAAAAGCAAAACAAAAATACGCCACAAGCGATTCTTCTTTCGCTTAGGCTTAGAGCCGTAGTAATCACTACCTATTGATTTTTTATGATAATCGTATCTTGAAACCATATTTTGCCTTAATTTTACTATAACTTAGCCCTTTTTGTCAAAAAAATAACCGCTCCTAAAATAGGAACGGTCCTTCTATTGAATCTTTTTTTATACTACCTTTATTACTTTTTGTAAAATTTGTCTTAAAATTGGCAAGAATAGTTGTATCTGCCGGAACTCTAATTGTCCAATTGCCATAAGGTATTTTGTTATCCTTATCCTTTTTATTATATATCGCAGAAACAAATTGTGGATTTAAAATACGTATATCAGAATATTTAATACCTATACCGCAAGCTCTTTTCAAATCATTTAGATAACACCCTTTAGTAAAAATTATCATTTTGTAATGAGCCAGTGGTAAAAGTCTATCCTTTTCAAACTTTTCTAAAATAAGTTCAGACCAATTTTCATATATTAATTTTGATGCCACATTCTTATACGGGAATCGACTCGCTTCAGTAGAAGCAAAAAAACCTTCTAAAAAACTTTCGATTCCTTGATCCACAATCGTTCGACCAGTTTTTGAATAATTCCATTCAGCTAGAGCCAGCATTGGGTCGTCATGCCTATTAATAAGATAATCAAGATACCTGGCACTTTGGTGAGTTTGCATCCAAAAGTCACGGCGCTGATCTACTCCTTTTTTAGTCGGCGAAACAGTTAGCCCGTCAATTTTTTTAAATTTGATTCGAGCCGTACCTGCATAATGTTGCCATAGCCCAAGCGCATAGTCAGAAGCCGCATCTGGATTGTAATAACTTTCTGGTGCCGGCAAATATCGAAAATCAGACGGCAAACCTGCTTCAGCTAAAACCTGATCAATGTATGGCAAATATCTTCCTGATCTTAGTATCCATGAAATACTATAAACACTCATAGTCACAATCTCACGACGAAGATTGTATCTCACGTCATATGATCCTTTGTCACCTACCGGCAAATAATATTCACGACCACAAAACATTAAAGTTTCTGGAATTTCAATTATTGGCAAATACAAGTTACTCGTATACCCAATCTCTTTACCTAGTACTCCTTTTTCTTGAAAAAAAATTTCATTACCATTACCATTACTGTCTAGATCATTTTTTAGTTCACTTGACTCAGGCTCAATAAAAAAATTTTCCTCACTAAGATCACTAATTCTTTCTTGCACGCAACCAGCTATAAAAAATCCAACTGTAAATATAACCACTCGACGAAACCATAATTTTTTATTCTTCATTTCCTGCCCTCTATTTTATTTTTTTTAAAGATCTATTTTCAACTAACCATAGCACAAACACACTTTTTTTACAACAAAAAACTGCTATCGAGCAGTTCGTAATATATATTACCCTATTTATTTGAGTCAGATTCATCAACTATTTCAATTTTCAACACTTCTTCAACAACGTCTTCTAAAGTAGCAAGCCCCACAAACTCTCTTTGTCTATTGTGGATAATTGCAATATGCAGCTTACTATCCACAAACTTATCAAGCAATTCATCTAATTTTAAATCCTGAGAAACCCATAAAATTTTATGCTCATGGGCAATTTTGCCTACTTTAAGTTTATCATCAAGCCCAATCAAATCTTTTACATAAAGCACACCTGTAATATTTTTAGGACTTTTACCAAAAACAGGTATCCTAGTATGACCTCTTTTTTTAATCGCTCTAATAAGTGCACTGTCTAAGATCATATCATAATTAAGTCCAAACACTTTTTTACGTGGAGTCATAATTTCACTTACTTTCTTATCTGAAAATGTCAACGCTCCTTTAACAATTCTCTCTTCATCAGAATCAAGTTTATCCATATCCTCATGCTCTTCAATAATAGAGATAAGCTCTTTTCGTGAGTAAACCGTAGGTAACTCTTCCCCGAGCATTTTATCAAGTACCCAACCAATTGGAGCACACACCGGATACATTAAAATAATTAAAATTTTCACCAACCAAGCTGTTTTAGCACCAAATTTCATAGCGTGCCTGGTAAAACTTGCTTGGGGAATAATTTCCCCAAAAGCCAAAATAAGACCAGTCGCCACTACCCCTGCCACTACTCCTGAAGCTATGTTGCCAAGATAAAGTGCAATAGCCGCATTGACCGCCACATTACCAAGTAGCAGAGTACAAAGCAAAAGATTACCATTTTTACGTACACTATATACTTTACGCGCTTGGTTATCACCCAATTTAATCTTCCTTTCAAGCTCGCTCTTATCAATACTAAGAAGCCCTAAATTAAGTCCTGAAAACAGGCCTGAAAATAAAACTAATACAATTACTATAATATAATCCATTATTCTAAAATTGCTTTAATTCTTCTAACTCCGGCGGAACTCGCCGATTCTTTTTTAATTTTAAATTTACCAAGCTTACCAGTACTCTCTACATGAGGTCCACCACAAATTTCCATACTAATTCCTTTGACATTATAAACTTTTACCTTTTCACCATACTTATCAGCAAAAACTCCAATAGCGCCTTTTTCTTTTGCCGCATCCACTGTCATTTCTTCACACTCTACAGGTAAATCACGAGCTATCACTCCGTTTACTATTTTTTCAACTTCAACTTTCTGCTCATCTGTTAGCTTCTCAGCGTGAGAAAAATCAAAACGAAGTCGCTCATCAGTAATGTTTGACCCTCTTTGAGATACATGATCTCCAAGTACTTTTATTAAAGCGGCATGAAGTAGGTGAGTGGCTGTATGATAAGCAGTAGTCGCCTCAGATTGCTCTCCCAGTCCCCCTTTAAATTTTCCAGCCGCCGCAGTGCGAGACAATTTTTGATGATCCTTGAATTCAGCTTTAAATCCTTTCTCGTCAACAGTCAAACCCTTTTCAATAGCAAGCTCACGAGTCAGTTCAAGCGGAAATCCATAAGTAGAAAAAAGATCAAATGCTTGCCTGCCTGAAATTTCAGCTGATTCAATCTGATTAAATTTCTTTAAACCTTCTTGAAGTGTCTTGGTAAATTTATCTTCTTCAATCTTAAAATTAGTCAGTACAAATTCCCTATTTTTTTCAAGCTCAGGATAAACATCACTCATAGTGTCAATTACAATTAATCCAACTCTATCAGTAAAATTATCCTTTATACCAAGCCTTCTACCATGTCTAATAGCGCGCCTAATGAGCTTTCTAACCACATACCCCTGATCTACATTAGATGGGGCAATTCCTAGATCGTCACCCATTATAAAAGCAGCGCTTCTAAGATGATCAGCAATAATTCTCATACTAACTGTTTCATCGCTATATTTCCTACCAGATAATTTTTCAATTTCACTAACTATTGGCTTTAATGCCTCCTGATAATTATCCGCGTACCCATTAAGAACTGACACTGTTCTCTCAACTCCCATACCAGTATCAACATTTTTTTGAGCAAGTGGCTCATAGCTACCATTTTCCGCCTTATTGTATTCCATAAAGACATTATTCCAGATCTCAATGTATTTTCCACAATCGCATTTTGGCTCACAATCAGACCCGCATTCTTTCTTATCAGAGATATAAAAAATTTCACTGTCTGGTCCGCATGGTCCAGTTATACCTGCCGGCCCCCACCAATTCTCTTTCTTGTCATACTTATATATCCTACTCTCATCTATTCCAAGCTCTTTCCATGTATTATACGCCTCCTCATCAAAAGGAGCATCCCCGTCTCCCTCAAAGACAGTTACCGCAAGCTTACCAGGATCAATTCCTAGCCATTTTTTGTCAGTTAAAAATTCATAACTCCACTCAATTGCTTCTCGCTTAAAATAATCACCAAGAGACCAATTGCCAAGCATTTCAAAAAAGGTCAGGTGCCATTGGTTACCCACCTCGTCAATATCCCCTGTTCGTACACATTTCTGATAATTAACCAATCTCTTACCTGCGGGATGCTTTACTCCCATCAAAAAAGGAACCAAAGGATGCATTCCTGCGGTTGTAAATAGAACTGACGGATCATTTTCCGGCACTAAACTAGCACTAGGTATTGCCTGGTGCTTTTTAGACTCAAAAAATTCTATATATTTTTCACGAAGTTCCTTTGATGTCATGTATGTATACTATCAAAACGATTCAGAAAAATCAACCAATAAAAAACCAGGGTGCCTTTTCAGACTACCCTGGTAAGTTCCCCTAAACTTCTTTTGTTTCTTTGTTTTTTTTCTTTTCTTTTTTATTTTTAAATAGCATGTCGAAGATTAATTCTTCCACTTCTTCTAGAAACAATACTGGAATGAACTCATTTTCGACATAGTCAATATAAATTGCATGTGCTGTTTTGGCGCGCTGTTTACTAACACCAATTTCATTCGCCATAGCACTTACAACCGATCGTATGATGTTTTTCCTCAGCTCCGGCCTATTGCCCCAGACCCGAAACACAATCTTACTAAAGACCTTGTGGTGACCGACGATTACCGATGGAAAGCGAATCGTATCTCCTTTAAAGTTAACAATAGGCTTTGGAGTGACTGTCTCAGCGCAAGACTGAATATGCATTTCAACGTCACCAGTATTATCTTTAGGACCGACTCTTAAAAACACAACTGTATCAGCATGACTCAGTAGCCATTGATATAGATTATACTGGCGAGTCGAATCACCTTCGAGATACATTCCCTTATCCAAAAAATCATTCAAGTCATCTCTTTCAAAATCTGAATCAATTCCCTTATAAATTACAAGGGCTGAATCAGATTGAGCCAAGAGCATAAACGGAAGTAATAAGACAATTAATGTCAAAATTCCTTTTTTCAAATCTCAATTCCTTTCTTTTTAAAGAAGGTGTAAAAAACCTGGTTCTCAATCGATTGCTCGCTAATTACGCTTGCGCTGCTCATGAGCTTATAAAAATTACTCGCGATAAGCATTTTTCTCACAAACTCTTCCGGATTTTTCTCATCAAATTTGCCAGTCTTCAGGACTGCAAGAGTAGCAAAAATAATTCCTCTTTTTATATTTCCATCAACTGCTAATAATACTTCAGCTACTTCAGTAACCGGAATTCTTGTCAAAGGCTCAGACACATCCGATGCTCCGCCAGATTTAACTTTAATTTCCCGAAAAACTTTCATATATCCAACTTGCACATCACTTCCGGCATTGTCGACTTTTTTCACAAATTTCACTATCGAAACATTACTCTGCAGCCACTTCCAAAGATCTGTAGTCTTATTTTCATCAGGAGTTAAATACACTCCTTTTGATAAAAAACTTTTAACAGAATCTTCTTCGGCAGTAGTCAGGCCTTGATAAGTAACGGACTGAGCAAAGATAATAAACGGGATTAAAATACCGATTAATGTCAAAAAAATCTTTTTCAAATTCTTTTCTCCTCTCGTTTAATGAAAAAAATAAAGGACGGAATGAAAATGTAGACCGCCCTCCTGAAACTATTTTTTGATTCTTTCTTATGCAAACTAAGGCATAAAAATTAACGCTGCGGCACCAACTACAGCAACACCGCTAGCCATTAACCATTCGCCTAATTTGCCACCAGCTACAAAATTTCTGGCGGTATATAAACCACCACCACCAAATAATGCCCATCCACAAATTGCAAATAAAGTCATTTTTTCATCCTCTCAATAAGAATATTACCAACTAATACATGAATTATGCTCCAATACGGGAGCTGTTGTAGATTTCGTTTCATCACCTCCTTTCATACTACGGTTTAAATGTTATTTTTAAAGGATACTCAGCTAATCTCTCAATCTATTTAGCTTTAAAGAACTTTCTTTCTTTATCTACCTATATTATACCACATAATTAATGTAATGTCTATACTGTCAACCCTTTATGGAACATGCCCTATTTACGTAGAACACTACCATATTTATTAACCTTTATTGCTTTCTAATACATTAATATTATACCACAAAAAAAGGCGTCAGTCAATAGATATTGCCAAATTTGGAACACTATATAAGGAGAGTGGAACACTCCCCCAATTTACAGCAATCTTAGCCATAAAAAAAGAGGCATTATATATGCCTCATATTTACTCTGGACTTGATTTACTAGCTATTATTTCAAACACTTTTACCACTGATTTGAAGATTTTTTCTGCCCTCATGCCAGCTAGTACCTTAACCCCTTTATTTGCTAGCTTATTTTCAGTAGTTAGGTAAAATTGGACATCATGCTCAACTTTCCCGTTATTATCCCTATACTTGATCACAAAGTATGCTCTACCCCTTATTGGCAACTGAATTTTTCCCAGACTTCCAGCCTGGATAATAAACCTAGAAGTCTTACTTTGCGGATAATAGAAACCTTCAGCATAAAAAATCATCTCATTTGGCTTTTTTGAGATGCAGTCAAATATACCATTCAGTCCATCATTTTTATCTCTTACAAAATAATAGTCATTAGCAAGATCATAGCATGCATCCCAGTCAGTCCCATTAACCACATTAACAGAATCTACAAGCTCACTGAGTGAATCAAAGATATTATGATAACTCCTAGAGCATCCATCAGTCTCAGTTTCTATCTTTTTTTGGTATGCATACTTTTCTGTTTTTTCAAGCCCTTCAAGCCCTCTCTTTTTTAAACCTTTTTCAAATTTAAGAAGTCCATCGTCAACCCAATCACTAGCTAGAATAAGTGATAATAAAAAAAGAGCCATCACTCTCATACCTCCTCCATTTAGTTTATGTTTATTTTGTATTTAAATCTTAACTAATATTTTTGCATAAGTCAAAAACCCCAATCATCTCGGGGTTTAAATATATATTAGTATATTATGGAATCAATTTCAACACTTTCCACCAAGCATCAATGTATTCTACTCTTCTATTTTGATATTTAAGATAATACGCATGTTCCCAAAGATCCAAATTAAATATTGGCTCATCTCCTTTAGATAAAGGTGATTCTTGGTTAGGTAGTGAATATACCTGAAGCTCTCCACCGCTGTCTCTCACGAGCCAGGCCCAGCCGCTTCCAAAATGAGCCATCGAAATATTTGAAAATTCCTCCTTAAACTTAGCTACACTCCCCCATTTTGCCTCAATATCGCCTACCAGCTTATCATCCACTTCTTTTTCAGAACTCATAGTGGAGAAATATAGATTATGGTTTACAAATCCTCCCCCGTTATTTCTAAGTCCCACTCTATCTTCTTCTTTTACTTCTAGCTTATATAATTCAGTAAGTATCTCTTCTCCACTTTTACCCTTAAGCTCCGAGTATCTATCAGCCACTGCCTGGAACTTATCCATATAGGCCTGGTGATGCTTATCATGATGTACTTTCATAGTCGCCTCATCAATATGCGGCTCCAGGGCATTGTAATCATAATTTAATTTTGGTAGTTCAAACATATTTTTTTATTTAATTATTAACTCATACTACATTAGGAGTTAGTATAAATTAAATAACTGACTTTGTCAAATTATTGCCCATCGTCCATCGCTTCATTAGCTAACTGGTCAGCCAATTTGTTCATTTCTCTTGGCACATGACTATATGTCACCTTTTTAAATGATTGCGCTAAATTAAATACTTTTACAAATAATTTTGCCAGCTCTGGATTTTTCACCTTATACTCTCTATTTAATTGTTTAACTGCCAGCTCAGAATCAAGATTTAACTCAATCTCGCGAGCCTCTAGCTTTTTTGCTTCACTGAGCGCTAGCACAATACCTGAGTATTCAGCATAGTTGTTCGTTTGCTCTCCTAGATATAGCTTATGCCGACCTACTATTTCACCGCTCTCATTAAATATAACAGCGCCGCATCCTGCAGGACCAGGATTTCCTCTAGCCCCACCATCAGTAAAAATCTTTAATTTATTCATTATTTTTTAAATCAATTAATTTAAACTCAATTTCTCTGTTTCCATTCCATTCATTCACAGAAACTGTGAAAACACCGTCCACCGTGTCTCCTATCTTTATTTTACCCCATTCTGCTACTTTATTAAATGCCAAAAACTTTTTACCCTTATCAATAGATTTATCTTTCAAATAAAATCTCAAATGCTTACCCGTTGAACCAATTACATCCCTATCAAGAACTTCCAATTTCTTTGCCATAAATACCGGTTCCTTATTGCCTTCCCCAAATGGTTCAAATTTAGCCATGCTATCAACAAGATCCCAATTGGCATCGCCCAGCCTTATTTCAGTCTCAACTTGAATACTTGGTTGCAATTTTACCCCTTTCAATTTACTAGCCACCACTTTGGCCATCTTGGCTACAAATTTCTTGTAATTATCTTCCCCTACTATTGTTAGCCCACACGCCTGCTCATGGCCACCAAACTCTTCTATAAATTCCCTGCATTCATGAAGTGCCTCAACTATATTAAGCTCCTCTATACTTCTCCCAGACCCCACATATTTATCCCCCATCTTGCCAAAAACAATCACTGGCCTAGAAAATTTATCAGACAGCTTCCCTGCAGCAAGCCCCACAAGTCCTGCAGACCATCCATCATACTGGGAAAACAATATTTTTTCTGAGTCCTTAGGCTCTCCAATTTGCCCCAGTGATATTTTCATCATCTCTTCAGTAGTTTTCTGCCTAGTTGTATTTTTCTTATTCAAATCATTGGTAATTGCAATTGCTTCCATTTCATCATCAGTCACGAGTAGCTCGTAGGCGGTATTAGCATGCTCCATCCTACCAGCCGCATTAATCCGCGGTGCTATCTGATACCCGATATTATACGTTGTAAGTGTCCCTTTAGCTGAAATGCTATCAATTAACTCTCTAAGTCCAGGACGCTGTGTTTTATTCAGTACCAGTAGTCCCCATTTAACAAGAGTCCTATTCTCACCAAGCAGCGGCACCACGTCAGCCACTGTACCAATGGCTACTAAATCAAGTAACCACTTTTCAAAAGCTTCATTGCCCTCACCTTTTCTAAGTAGCGCTTGCGCTAACTTAAAAGCCACTCCAACTCCAGCAAGCTTTTTAAATGGATATTTATCACCTTTTACTGTGGGGACAATAAGGGCGTCAGCTTCCGGCAACTTATCTGCTGGTAAATGATGATCTGTTACAATCACTTTTATCTGAGCATCTCTAGCTTTCTTAATTTCCTCTACTGCTGTAATTCCACAATCAACTGAAATTATTAAATCAGTTTTAGATTTAATTAGTTCATTAATTGCTTTTTCTTTTATACCATAGCCTTCGCTTAATCTATTTGGGATATGAATATGAATATTCTCAGCCCCTATTCTTTTTAAAGTTAAGTGTAATAGCGAGGTTGAACTCACTCCATCAGCATCATAATCTCCATAAATACAAATCTTTTTACCCTCAGAAATAGTCTTATATATAATCTCAACTGCTTTGCTCATATCTCTAAATAAATATGGATCATGCTGATCAGACTTGTAATCAGGACCTAAAAACCGATCAATACTATCTTGGTCTAGCAATCCCCTGTTATATAGTAATTGCAAAACAACCGGATCTATTTCCGGAAATTTATCTTGTAAATCATCACTAATTTTTTCTGCTATTTTCCACTTTTTATTCATGGGTATAATATAACAAATAATTACGAATAAATCCATCAATTTTTAAACTAACTTGAAAATTATATCCAATAGGGTATAATACAATTAGATAGAATAATATAAAACATATGAAAAATACGAATAAAATTGACCCAATAGCAAAAGCCAGGAAACACCCTGATTTTAATAAATATTCTAAAGACGCCAGAGCCAGAATTTTACTTGCTAGAGAGGTATATAATGCAAGACTTAAAAAAGGATATAGCCAGCAAAAATTAGCCAAAAAAATTAATAGCACTCAAAAAGAAATTTCCAAAATTGAAAACGGGGAAGTAAATGTTGGTCTTGATACAATCTTTAAATTACTACAAAGCTTAAATCTAAAATTTCAGATTGGTAAATCTTTTCTTCTATAAGTCAAAAACTTCAAAAAAGAATGCCCATTTAAGGTCTTCTTTTTTAATTCACAAAAAAATGGTAAAATAAAACTATATTAATAACTAAACATTGTGACCCCTATGCCGCAACAAACTTCACGTGAACTCACCGAAGTTCTTTTAAAAAACCAAAAACTATTTAAGCCAAAAAGAAAAATAGTCAAAAATGCTAATGTCCCAGACTATGAGGCAACTCTTAAAAAGGCACGAAAAAATCCAACAAAATTCTGGACTAAAGCAGCGGATGACATTCATTGGTTTAAAAAATGGGACAAAGCTTTTGATGACTCAGCAAAACCATTCTATAAATGGTTTGTTAATGGTAAAACAAATCTTGCCTATAATGCACTCGACAGACATATCGGTACTGACATTGAAAATAAGACTGCAATTTTATGGGAAGATGAGTCAGGTCGCACTAGATCATACACCTATCTTGAACTCTTTCATGAAGTCAATCAAGTTGTAAATTCACTTAAAAAACTCAAAGTTAAAAAGGGTGACCGAGTAGCAGTCTACATGCCTAATATTCCCGAAACTGCCATTGCTCTACTGGCATGCGCTAAACTTGGAGCAATCCATAGTGTAGTTTATGGTGGCTATTCCGCAAACGCCCTAGAAGAGCGTATCAAAGATGCTAAAGCAAAAGTTCTCTTTACTGCTGACGGAACATTCAGAAGAGGTAAAGTAATTGATCTCAAATCGATTGCCGACACTGCAGCTGCCAAATGTAAAACTATCAAAAAAGTTATTGTTGTAAAAAATAATAACAAAAAAGTAAGGATGAACAAAACGGACATCTGGTATCATAATTTTATTAAAGGTAGCTCAACCGAAGCTAAATGCGCCGAGATGGATGCTGAAGATCCAGCTTTTGTCCTCTATACTTCTGGGACCACATCAAAGCCTAAAGGAGTCATTCATGTCCATGGCGGTTACGCTGTCAACGTCCTTCGAACTATTAAATGGGTCTTTGACCTAAAAGGAGATGAAATATTTTGGTGCACGGCTGACCCTGGCTGGATAACAGGACACAGCTACATTATCTACGGCCCTCTTATGGCTGGCGTTACCACTCTTATGTATGAAGGAGTACCAGATATGCCTAAACCCGATCGTATCTGGAAAGTAGTTGAAAAATATAAGGTGAATGTTCTCTATACTGCCCCAACTCTAGTCAGACTTATGATGAAGTACGGCAACAAGTGGCCTAAAAAACATCGCATGAAATCACTCAAAATTCTTGGCTCAGTTGGCGAACCAATCAATCCTGAAGCCTGGCATTGGTTTTACAAGTACGTCGGCAAGTCACGCTGCCCAATTATGGATACCTGGTGGCAAACTGAAACCGGAGCCAATATGATCACACCTCTGCCCTCGGCGCCGCTTAAAGCGGGTAGTGCAGGCAAACCTTTTCCAGGAATTGTTGCCGACGTTGTTGGTAAAAACGGCAAACCAGTCCCAGCTGGTAAAGGAGGCTACCTAATCATAAAAAACCAATGGCCAAGCATGATCAGAACAATTTATAATAATCCTGCCAGATTTAAAAAAACCTATTGGAGTCAAGTTAAAGGGGCATACTTTACCGGCGACGTTGCTTTTAAAGATAAAGATGGCTATTTCTGGATTCAAGGCCGAACCGATGACGTACTTAAAGTTGCTGGACACAGATTAGGAACCGCAGAAATAGAAAGCGCATTTGTATCTCACAAATCCGTTGTTGAAGCAGGAGTGATTGGCCTACCTGATCCAATCAAAGGCGAAGCTATTAAAGCTTTCGTAATTTTAAAATCAGATGCCAAAGGAACAGATAAGCTCAAGGATGACCTCAGAAAAACTGTCCGCAATGCTATCGGCCCAGTAGCTGTTATTAGAGACATCGATTTTGTTGAAAAATTACCTAAAACTAGATCAGGAAAAATAATGCGTCGAGTCTTAAAAGCCAAAGAACTCGGTCAACCTCTCGGTGACACCAGTGCTTTGATCTAACTAGTAATACTAAAAAACCCCGCTTACTGAACTGGGCCCCAAAAAGTAGACACCAAAAGTGCCTACTTTTTGATTTAGTCAATTAAAGATTTAGGTATATAATAAGAATATTAATTAAAGACACAGATATGTTTAATGAGCAACAGATTAAACA
>Ga0233437_1001211_pt1 | contig 49130 bp, 38 predicted proteins | sample SI_122_August201_FD_182714 | JGI IMG/M metagenome (GOLD analysis project Ga0233437, IMG submission 182714) | Seawater microbial communities from Saanich Inlet, British Columbia, Canada - SI_122_August2016_200_MG | ecosystem: Environmental > Aquatic > Marine > Inlet | place: Canada: British... | reverse complement strand
CCTGACGATGATTTCAGCCCTGCTTCCAGGATTTCACGTTCTTCTTTGTCCGGTTTTCGTGCATATATCGCTCTCATGCTTTTGATTTTATCACCATCCAAACATTCTGTCCCGATCATGCACTAGTTTGATCTTCGAAATCCAGGGCGTTGTCGCCGGTCAGGCCGCCGTCTACAATGCCAGATATGCTGCCGCCCGGTTTGAAGATGAAGTTATCTTGTTCGGTGCCTCCGTACAAATTCTCAATATGCTCAAAGGGCGTGATGTCCTGCAGGGTGCCGCCGTTCGCTGAGTCGATCTGCCAATCATATTTCCAATCGGGGCCGTATAAAGAATCGGTACCGCCAGCACCATCTAATAATCCTGGCATTTCCCCAAAGTAATAATAGGTTTCCCCATCGTTGCCCAAAAATGAAGTTTTGATGATATTGAAAATATCGTCCAAATCACCGGCGATCAAATTTTCAAATTGGCTGAAATTCAGGCCGGTGGTCGAGCCTGCGCCTGTGTCGGTCAGGTTCCAAATCAAATTCAGGTCGCGCCCGTTGAGGGTATCCTCCCCGCCGCCGGCATTCAACACCCCGCTCAACAATCCCAAATAACCAATATCAAACGTATCATCCGCCTCACCGCCGGTGATATTCTCAATCGAGGTAAAGACTGTCGTCTCGATCAGTCCTGCATCCGTGCCAGAGATGGTAAAGCTCGTATCATCGTTAGCCCCCTTGATCGAGTCCGTTCCAGCCCCGCCGCTAAAGGTGCCATCCAGCTTGCCGTCATTAGCAAACCAGAAGGTATCGTCTCCCGTGCCACCGGTCAGATTTTCGATCTTGGCAAATTCAACGCGTTCCCACTGAGTCAGCCAATGTGCTTCGCTGACCGTGCCCAGGCTCAAGATCACAATGCCAGTGCCCAATTTGGCGTTCTCAGCGCTATCAGCTAATTGGATGACATTCGGGTCAGCCGTCGGGACTATATAATAGAAGGTCTCATTTACCAGACCGATACTTGAAGTACTGCCCGCTGAAGCGTGGTAGAAAACTTTATCGCCCAGAGCCAGGCCGTGCGCCGCGCCAAAATTGATGGTATTGGCGTCGGCATCAATCGCCGTGGAAATATCGAAGGTGCCAACGACCGGCACTTCATAAATTACCTGCCCGCCATTATCATCGGTGATTCGGAAATAGGTGCTGGCGGTAACTGCTGCCAGGGTATCGCTCCCGCCTTCGCCATCCACAGTAACCGAATCGCCAGCGGTATCGAAGCCGCTGTATGTGACTACCTGATTTCCGGAACGCGTCACCTGCCGATTGGCGATATCAACCACGAAGCTGTCCACACCGCTGGTGCCGAAGACCGTCAGGTGATCGTCGCCGCTGCCGCCGTTGACCGTAACAGTCAATGCGCTTGCGCCGCTCAGCGTCACCTTGAGGGTGTCGTCGCCATCGTTGCCAGTGAGCACATCCGCGCCGCCGTTGCCGGTCAGCACATTATCGTTGGCGTCGCCGGTCAGGGTGTCGGCCAAGCTCGTGCCGATGACTTCTTCAACACCGCTGACCAGGCCGCCAATAGAGGGAGCGCTGCCGGTTGTCAGATTAACCGTCACCGCGCTGGTGCGGTTGGAGTAATCCAGAATATCCGAGCCAGAACCGCCAGCCAAAGTCCCGCTGATACTGCCAGCGTCGCGCAATACGAAGGTATCAACTTTGGTCGCGCCGCTCAGGTTTTCAAATGAAACAAAAGGCAGCGTGCTATCGGTGGTCGTCAGGATACCACTATTGGTTCCAGTGATGTCAAAGGTTGTGGCCGCATCCGGGCCAACCAGCGTATCCGTACCGCCGCCGCCATCCAGACCCAGCGTTTCAACAACATCATAAGTAACACGCTGGTTGCCGTTGCGCGTAAAGCTGGCGTCAAATTGGATCGTGTCATTCCCCGAGGTGCCATGCACAACCAAAGTATCATCGTCGGCCGGGTTCATACCGGCGAGAACGCGCTCAGCTGTTTCCGCGATATCTGGCTCGCCGCCCTGTACGCTCAGGTCTACGGCCCCGCTCCCCGCGAGATAGACATCGAAGGTATCGTCCAATTTATCCGACCCGGCCAGGGTTACGCTGGGGCTATCGTCCAGCGTGATCGTGGCCGTAGACATAAACACAAAGTCGCGGATGATGATCGGGGCGCTGTTGCCGCTGATCGTGATGTCGCCGCCCAGTCCGGTATCGCCATCACCGTCGGGGCGCAAGGTCAGCGGGTTCGTCCAGCCGCTGATCGAGAACGCTTCAGTATACAAGGCCCCGGCTTCAAAGTAGATCGTGTCGTCATCCAAGATTTGCGTCTTGGCGTAATTCAGCGCATCCTGAATCGGGGTCGCCGAAACCACACAATTGGTCTTGCCGCTGCAATCCCCGCCGCTAGGCAAATAAGAATGCTGGACACCGGAAATATAAAAATAGGGATCGGGGATGGTGACTTCAAAAATGGGTTCGACTTTAACAGAGACAGGTTCAGCGGACTCCGTTAGAGCGGGTTCCTGTTCTTCAACATCTGCCTGTTCCCCAGGAGATTCAACCAACTCATCTTCGCCGCTATCACACTCGCCATCCGCGGCATCTGTTTGATCCGCAGTGGAAGATGAGTCAGATGGTTCGCAGACATCCATCACAGCGAGAGGTGTTTCAGATTCAACAACAACGGACTCAGTTGAATCACCAGAATCCGTCGAAGGGGTATCTACTAAAGGATCAGTTGTAACAGGGGAATCACTGGGAGTTGTATCCGTTGAAAGCTCCGTCTCAACAGTGGGATCAGGGAGGGGCGTTTCGTCTAGCGAAGAATCAACAACTTCAGATTCGGCGACAACCTGGGTATCGCTGCCGGGTGCAATCGGAGCATCATCCCCAGCGTGAACAACTTGCAGCGGTGTCACTATAAAGAGAAACGTGGCAAGGACAACCAAAAGGTTTTTTATCTGAAGCCGTGGCCGTTGATAATCAATGGGGTGCTCGTTCTTGCCAATCTGATAATTCTGCTTTGCAAATTTCAATTTATATTCTCGGTGGTTTGTCTAGACAAAAAACCTAATTGATCGAAAGCTATCTATTCGCCAAATATTCTTGTGACAAGCGCAAAGGATAAGCAGCCGTCTGCAAGTAAGCAAACGACCAATTATCTCTGTTTATTAATTTGGACACATTATGTCCATAATACCACATATTTAGCATCTCCCTATAGTACCTGGATACCACAAATAAAAAGAGGTACGAAATAGCGCCCTCATTCACACACTGAGAAAAAGCCGAAAACCAAATACTGTTAAGGCCGTTGGCTTAAGGTAATCTTCATTTCAAACCCTTCGCCAGTTGCTGATCGGTACCCTTGAACTATAAGCAGGTCACCCGGTCGATACTCAATGAGTATCTTATTTACCTGATCGGCGGTGTCAATAGAATGCCCGCCAATAGAATAGATTTGATCACCGAATTCCAGGCCAGCGTCTTCGGAAGTGCCATCGGATACGCAATTGGCCAAGGCGCTGCCGGTCAGGCCAAAAACCAGCTGGGAACTTTTTCATCATTTCAAACGTTTATAGGCTATTACTCACCTGTAGACTTCCTGAGGAGATTAGCATGTCTCGCAAAAACACTTACACTTATTTCGCGGTTTTCACAGCCCTGATACTGGCAACGCTGGCCTGCGGGCTAGGTGCCCGCGTCGAGAATCAGGCGCCCACCCAAAAATCCGAGCCGCCGCTGCTGGAAGAGTATCCCGTTGAGGAGCAAGAATACTCCGCGAGCGAGTCCGAGAGCCGCGCTCCCGCGGGAGAAGCGCTATCCGATTCATCTGCCGCATCCATCCCGCAGCCCTCTCCAGTGGCAACCGCCATGCCGCTCAATCCGCCCAACGACCAGAGCTACGCCGATATGTTTTTCGAGAATTACGGCGTGAATCCTTTTGTGGATACCGAAGACGATCACTACTCTACCTTTGCGCTGGATGTGGATACCGGCTCATACACTCTGGCCCGCAGCTACCTGGAGCGCGGCGTCATGCCGGATAAAGATGGCATCCGGGTAGAAGAATTTATCAACTACTTCGAGCAGGGCTATGCGTATCCCCCCGATGGGCAGGCCTTCGCCATTCATCTGGATGGCGGCGCGGCACCCTTCACCGAGAACGATCGCTACCAAATGCTGCGCGTGGGCGTGCAAGGCTATGCGGTATCTCCTGAAGAACGCAAAGATGTTTCACTGACCTTTGTCATTGATGTCTCTGGCTCAATGAATATGGAGAACCGCCTGGAACTGGTCAAGCAGGCCTTGGCATTACTGGTGGAGCAATTGCGCCCCAGCGACCGGGTCAGCATTGTGGTCTACGGAACGACTGCCCATGTGGTGCTGGAACCCATCCGCGGGAATGCGTACGGCACGATTATAGAAGCCATCAACGCCCTGCAACCCGAAGGCTCCACCAATGCCGAGGCCGGTCTGCGGCTAGGCTACGAGCAGGCTCTACGGGCTTTCAATCCGCGCGGCATCAACCGGGTAATTCTGTGTTCAGATGGCGTTGCTAATGTGGGCAACACTGGCGCCGAATCGATCTGGGAGCAAATTTCGGCCTACGCCAGCGAAGGCATCACCCTGACCACGGTCGGCTTTGGGATGGGGAATTATAACGATGTGCTGATGGAACAATTGGCCGATAATGGCGACGGATTCTACGCCTATGTGGATACCCTGAAAGAAGCGGAGAAACTATTCGTAGAGAATCTGACCAGCACCCTGCAGGCGATTGCGCTGGACGCAAAAATTCAGGTGGAGTTTAACCCCGAGGTGGTAGCCCGCTACCGGCTGGTCGGCTTCGAGAACCGGGATATTGCCGATGAAGCTTTCCGCGACGACAGTGTGGATGCCGGTGAAATCGGCGCCGGGCACAGCGTTACGGCGTTATATGAAATCAAACTTCACGAAGACGCACAAGGACGCATCGCCAGCGTCTTCCTGCGCTGGGAAGACCCCGACACGCATCGAGTGACAGAACTCAATCAGAATTTCACCGTCGCCGATCTGGATACGGCATTTGATAAAACCTCACCCTATTTCCAATGGGATGTGGTGGTTGCCGAATTCGCCGAAATTCTGAGAGAAAGCTATTGGGCGCAAGGCAGTTCTTTTAGCGAGATTCTGGAAGAAGCCCAACGAATAAGCTGGTATCTGGACGATAGCGCCGAAACACGCGCATTGATCGAAATAGTGCAGCAGGCTGAAGCGCTGGCCAGAGAGTAAGTAAAAAAAATACACCTTCTCAAAACAGCAAGTCCCTGATATGATGGTGGGCTTGCAACACGACCTCGGTCTGAAAGCCGGGGTCGTTGCATGTGTCAAAGACCAGAGAAACTCACTACAAAGACACGAGGACACAAGTTTTTTTCGGTTTCTTCGTGTCTTTGTGTCTGTGTAATAAACAATTGATAATAGTTACGGCTTGTCTCGTCTGGAGCTTGCCGATAAGGAAGTTCGTAAAAGTATGCAAATAGAACGAACCGATCTTCGTAATATTGCCATCATCGCTCATGTTGACCACGGCAAAACTACACTGGTTGACGGCCTACTCCGGCAGGCACTCGTTTTCCGTGAAAACCAACAAGTTGTTGAGCGCGTGATGGATTCCAATGATCTGGAGCGCGAGCGTGGGATTACCATCCTAGCAAAGAATACTGCCATTGAAGTTTGGGATTCTGAGAACGAGCAGATGGTTAAAATCAACATCGTCGATACGCCCGGCCACGCCGATTTTGGCGGCGAAGTCGAGCGCGTGATGAATATGGTGGATGGCGTGCTGCTACTGGTGGATGCCGCCGAAGGCCCCATGCCCCAAACCCGTTTTGTGCTCAAAAAAGCCCTCGAAATGGGGCATCGTGCCATTGTCGTCATCAACAAAGTCGACCGTACCGGCGCAGACCCCGAACAGGTACTCAACCAAACCTTTGACCTGTTCGTTGAACTGGGCGCCAATGATGTGCAAACCGACTTTCCGGTCGTTTATGCCAATGCTGTTACCGCTCAGGCAAGTCTGACGCCCGAACTCGGCGGTGATTTACAGCCATTGTTTGAAGTGATTTTGCGCCATATCCCTGGGCCAAGCGTTAATCCGGACGCGCATCTGCAAATGTTGGTCACCACACTTGGGTACGATCAATATCGCGGCGTGACCGCTGTTGGGCGGATTTTTGCAGGGCAAATCCATGCCGGGCAAGAATTGGTTCGGATTCAATCCGATGGCACAATGATCCCTGAAAAAGCGCGCTACCTGTATATCCATCAGGGTTTGGAGCGCATCGAAGTCGATCAGGCTCAGGCTGGGGAGATCGTAGCCCTGGCTGGGCTTGAAAATATCGTTATTGGTGAGACACTTGCCGATCCAGAAAACCCGGTAGCGCTGCCTACCATCCACGTTGAAGAGCCAACCGTACACATGGCTTTTAGCATCAACACATCGCCCTTTGCAGGACGCGAAGGACGCTGGAGCACATCCCGCAAACTACGTGAGCGCCTTTTTAATGAACTGCGTGCCAATGTCGCTCTGCGTGTTAATGAAACCGCCAGCGCCGATACCTTCATGGTTTCAGGACGCGGCGAGCTGCATCTGGCCATTCTGATCGAAACTATGCGCCGCGAGGGCTACGAATTCCAGGTTTCACGCCCCAATGTCATTCTGAAACAAGATGAAAATGGAAAAACCCTGGAACCCTTTGAAGACGTTTTCATCGAAACCAGCCCCGAGACAGTTGGTGTAGTGGTTGAGATGCTGGGTTCCCGCCGAGGACAGATGCAAGATATGCGCAATACCCAGGATAATAACGTGCAGATTAAATTCCTGGTGCCAACGCGCGGTCTATTGGGTTTCCGCTCGCACTTTCTGACTGCCACGCGCGGCTCGGGGGTGATGCACACACTCTTTCACAATTATTTGCCGATAGTCGGAGAAATGAACGGGCGCTCTTCCGGTTCGCTGGTGTCCTGGGAAGATGGTGTCACAACAACCTTCGGACTGAAGAGTGCTGAAGAGCGCGGTATATTATTTTGTGAACCGGGCATGGAAGTATATACCGGGATGGTGGTTGGCGAACATCAACGCACGGGTGATCTGGATGTGAACGTCTGCAAGAAAAAACATCTCACCAATATGCGTGCCGCTGGTTCTGATATTGAAGTGCGCCTGACACCGCCGCGTCGCATGAGCCTGGACGAAGCCATTGAGTATCTGTCAGATGACGAACTTCTCGAAGTCACCCCCCAAAATTATCGCATCCGCAAACAGATTCTTGATGCCAAAGAACGCGGCCGACTTGCGAAAAACACCAAAAAAGCAACCGTTGGCGTATAGCCTCTGTAAGGAGTAAATGATGAATCAACAACAAATGGTCCAGGATAACCTGGTCGTTTCAATGGAATACACCCTGAGCGTTGATGGCGAAATCGTTGCATCAGCCGATAGCAATGACCCCATCCAATTCATCCAGGGCATGGGCAATATCATCCCTGGCCTGGAACGTGAAATAAATGGTATGACGATCGGTGAAAGCAAAAATATTACACTGACCCCCGAAGATGGCTATGGCGAGTATGATGATGAAGCTTTTGCCGAAGTTCCCCGCGACGAAATCCCCGATAATGTCCCCCTTGAAATTGGCACCGCCATCGAAATGGAAGACGAAGAGGGTAATTATCTGGAAGCCGTGATTGATGAAATCGCAGATGACTATGTGGTACTCGATTTTAATCATCCCCTGGCAGGGCAAGAGCTGCACTTTGCCATCAAAGTGATTGCGCTGCGAGACGCTACCGAAGAAGAGCTAGAACACCAGCACGTACATTTCGAGGGGCACGAGCATTAACCCTAACCCCTCTCCCAAATTGGGAGAGGGGGGATAAGTTTCAGAATTCCTATGGGCGAAGGGTGTTCAGTGCCCAATATTTCTGTATCACTTCGAGCAATTCACTCGCCTCCACTTCCACATGATTTTCCGGGTCGGGGCCGTGGCGGATATTGAAAGCGTCTACATCGGAGACAAATGGCTCCCACGAAGAAGGCCATTCCCAGAAGGCGTAGTTCAAGCCGCGTTTTTCGAATAAGCTCATCTGGTCATCCATGAATTGCGCCAAATCCGGATTCCAGCGCGTGCCGCCAAATTCATTAATCACCACCGGAACACCGTACTCAGCCTGATATTCATCCACTGTGGCAAGCCACTCATCCAGCCAGGCACGATCAAATGTATCATTTACATTGTCCCAATCGAGATCATAAACTCCGGGGTAGGTGTAAGGTTCATCGGGGGATTGATGCGTGTACACATAAGGCATATATTGATGCGCCGCGTAGACCGTGCGCGCATCGCCGGTCGGCTTCAGATAAGGCAGCCAATTCACGGCGCTGTAACCCATCCCGCCAATGATGATGGGAGTTTCGGAATCGACCTCGCGGATGGCAGCAGAAATCCGAGGGTATAACTGCCCCCAATCGTAGAGCGAGCCGCCATATTGATCGAGAAATTCTTCCGGGTCCCAAATATCCAGATTATCGTATAAAACATGCGTGCCGACCTCATTGGCATTGGGTTCCACCATCAGATCGTAGCCAACCACAATCGGGTTTTCCCGATAATGCTCGGCGGTGGCGCGCCACATCTCCACCCAGGCATCTTGCGCGGCCTGGTCGCCCCACATAGAGTCGTTCAAATATTCCTCACCGAACCAGTCGCCAACTTCGTCCCAGAAAAAGGTAAATTCGGTACGCCCCGGCCCGGTGCGAAAGCTGATTACGGCATAAAGATGAGCATTGGCAGCCATCTCGAGCAGGTTGTCCATATTTTCCAGCACGCCATCATCTAACACATACGGCGGTTCAACTGTAAAAACGCCGGGCACTGAAAAGTTGACATAGTTCGCCCCTAGCGCCGCCAGACGGTCAAAATCGGCCTGGGTTAGCGGCGGTCCCACCGGGCCGGGGCCAATTTCTTCCGTGCCGACCAACTCTGGGTACACGCGCCATTGATGAATATTGGCGCCGCGCAACTGCGTTCCATTTGTCCACAATGACCATTTATCAAAATTTTCATCACTATCCCCGGCTTGCGCGGCGATCTCCCCACTGATGAGAAAGACAAATAGTAGAGAAAGCACAAACAAGCGATTCTTGCGGCGCATAACAGCCTCCTGTTCAGCAGTTCGTTCAGACCAAAAACAACACCGCCACCCCCGAAATAGCGATAAGTGTACCAACAATGGCCCCCCAACCATAGCGCTCTTTGAATACGAAATAGCTGATCGGCAGTAGAAAGACCGGGGGCAGGGCCATCAGGGTGCTGGCAACGCCGACTTCGGAATTCTGAATCGCCAACATCGAAAACGAAACTCCCAGAAATGGCCCCGCAAAGGAACCCAGTAAAATGAAAAGCAAACCGCGGCGATTGCGGTAGATGGTTTGTACAGTCTCTTTGGCCTGGCGCTGTATGATAGTGATCGTCCAGAGCACTACTGCGGCGCTGATCATGCGAATGAGATTAGCTGAGATGGGCGAGAATTCGCCACTCACGCCAGGTTTTGCTAACACCAACCCGGCAGCCTGCCCAACCGCACCGCCCAGGCCATAGAGAATGCCGCGGGCATAATCGGGGTTGGCGGTTTTATTGGCACCGTTACGCTCCAGCACCACCCAGGCCACACCGGCCAAAGTTAACCCAATGCCCAAAAACTGCACCCAGCCCATTTGTTCGCCAAGGAACAGCCAGGCCAGAAATGTGGCAATGATAGGCGCAAGGCTCATCATCAGCATAGAGAGACGCGGCCCGATCCACACAAAGGCCTGAAAGAGAAAAATATCGCCCAGTACCAGGCCAACCACACCGGAAAGCCCCAGCCATAGCCAGCGGTGCGATCCGGCCTGAAGCGGCAACGGAGTACCCAGCGTAATCCAATGCGTGATGCTGAGAAAAATAATCGCGATCAACAACCGCGTGCGATTGAGAATCATCGAGCCAACGCGGCGTCCGCCAAGGGTGAGAAAAGTTGATCCAAAAGAAAAGGCCAACGATGTGGCCAAAGCTGCAAGTTCACCAATCATATGGGGTTCCAGGTCAGGGGTTAAAAGTAGGCGGTTAGAATCCGTAGGTCATCGGTCGTCGGTTTCGTTGCCCATAAATTCTTCGGCGGTGGCGTGGCCGGGCTGGCTGATGCCTTCACGTCGAATAACTTTCCAAAGGGTAAGGGTTAGAATCTTAATATCCAGCCATAGCGACCAGTGATCCACGTACCACACATCCAAACGGAATTTATCTGCCCAGGTAAGGGCGTTACGTCCATTGATCTGCGCCCAGCCAGTAATGCCCGGCAGCACAGCGTGGCGACGCGCCTGATTGGGGCTATAACGTTCCAGGTATTGCACCAGCAAGGGACGTGGCCCGACCAGGCTCATTTTTCCGGTGAGTATGAGCAAGAATTCGGGGAGTTCATCGAGACTGGTTGCCCGTAATATACGGCCCAGACGCGTCAGGCGCTGCTCATCGGGGAGCAGTTTCCCCGCGGCGTCGCGTTCATTCGTCATTGTGCGGAATTTATAGAGCTTGAATAATTCACCGCGATATCCAGGCCGGGTTTGGGAAAATAGAACCGGGCGGCCATGATAAATACGTACCAACAAGGCCACCAACAATAGCAGCGGCGAGAGTACAATGAGACCGGGAATGGTTAGCAGCAGATCGAATATGCGCTTGGAAGGTGGAATTCCAGGGGGGAAAATCATGGGGCGATTTTATCACCAATACGCGCAGGCGACAGTCCCATTGAAAATAATATCGTATACCCCATCACCTGATATCGCCTCGGCATCCTCCGCCTGCGGCTGCGAATTTATGAGGAAAAAATCAGCTCCTCTTTGCCAGATAATTTATCCAGAATGCGCTGCTCGACAATATCAAGATGATTTTTTTTATTTACAAAATCCAGATCATCCGATTGGATCGTCAGTACCGGGCAAATATCAAAGCTGTCCAACCAATCCACATAAAAAGATTCCAGCAACGAGAGATAATCGGCGGTAATGCCAGTCTCCATCGCGCGGCCGCGCTGCCGAATGCGCTCAATCAACACCGGCACCGGGGCTTTGAGATAAATTAGCAGGTCGGGCGAGGGCAAGCTCGCCGTGACCAATTCAAACAAGCGGCGGTAGGCCTTGTAATCTCGTTCGCTGAGGTTCTCAAGATGGTGCAGGGCGCGAGCGAAAATGTAGGCATCTTCATAAATGCTGCGATCGGCAATTGTAGATTGGGGATCGTGCGCCAATTCGAGATGCTGCTCGGCGCGATGCCCAAGAAAGAAAACCTGCAAATGGAACGACCACTGGCGCATATCGGCGTAAAAATCAGAAAGATAGGGGTTGTCCGAAACCGATTCGAAAGCCGTGCGCCAGCCCAGACGTTGCCCCAGCCGTTCGGTGAGTGATGTTTTTCCAGCGCCAATATTTCCAGCGACCAGAACAAGATGTTTTGCCATATCGTCTCCTACTTCAGTTCAAAACCAGCATCCAGCAAAATCTGGCGTAGTTCAGGGCGATGAATTTTCGAAGCACGCCGGGCAGAATGTTCCAGCCAGCCGTATTCCTGGGGAATTGTTGCCGCGCCGCCGGATACCTGCCGCCCGCGGTAGATACCCGTCTCAAGCATCGCCTGATCATAAGCCAGGAGCTGCGCACGATCGTCGGGGTGATACTGCTCCCAATGGAGTACTGCCTCCAACGGCAACCGCGGACGAATACGCGGGGGGCGTTCGGGCCATCCGAGGGTCATGCCACAAAGGGGGAATACCAACCGCGGCAGATTCAACAATTCAATCACCGCTTGCGATTGATTACGAATGCCGCCAATATAGCAGATACCCAGCCCCAGCGATTCGGCGGCCAGGGCGGCGTTTTGCATCACCAAACTGACATCCACCGCGGCAAGCAGAAAACTTTCAATATGGCCGCTCTCATGAGGAGAGCCTTGCATCTCACAGACCCGCTCCAAACGGCTGAGATCGGCGCACCAGGTCAGGAATACCGGCGCCTGTCCAATATGTGCCTGATTGCCGCTCAAGGCCATGAGTTGGGTGCGTTTCTCGGCAGTGGTGGTCACAACCACGCTATACACCTGCAAATTCGATGAGGTTGAAGCGCGCTGCCCCGCGGCAACGATGGTTTCGATCAGGTCAGTAGACACTGGATCGGGCTTGTAATGACGCACCGAGCCATGCTGGTGGATTAACTCAATTACAGAATTCGGCATAGGATTTTCGATTCACAGACTGAAAAAAAGAGTGTGCCAGGCTAACAGCGCCTCGCACACTCAATTTTCTAGATATTCCTGATCAGGCGCGACGCCCACCCTGAAGATCATCTTGCAATTTTTCAAGCGCAGTCCAATCGCCTTTGGCGGCCAAAGCAGCTTGTTCAGGCCAGGTTTCAGGATTCCCCAGGCGAATATTGGCCTCGTCAAGGATTTTCTGCAAGGCGCTGGCTTCGGTTGCGGCCATCTTGGCAAAAGTTGTGATTCCCGCAGCCTGGAAGACACTGGAAATCTTGGGGCCAATGCCTTCGACCTTGGTAAGATCATCGGGAGTAGCTGGCGCTTCGGGTGCAGGAGCAGCCTCGGCGTGGTCAGCGTGAGCGTGAACTTCCACATCCGCACCGCTTCGTCGGGCATTCATCATGGCTGCGAATATCACAATCAACACAACGATCACGAAAATCAACAACCACACCCATAGCGGCAGGCCCGCGCGTTGAAGCAATGCTCCACTCAAAAATAGATTAGCAAACATAAGAACACCTCCATCGGTATAATAAAAATTCTGACCGGCTCGCGGGTTGAATTATACGTGCTTCCCCAAACACCTTATTCGATTATTGAGCCAACTGATATTTATAGTGTACCGGAGAACCACAATTTGAACCAGCGTATTTTTTAAAAGTGTTACGAGAAGGGGGTTTTCGTGATGCTGTGAGCGAGCTTGTTACGCATGAGGAGCGCGGTTCATTTGTCACATACCGGCAACCAAATCTGGAATTTGCTCCCTTCCCCCGGAATGCCTGTACTGGTCAGTTGAATTTCGCCCCGATGGAGTTCAACCAATTCTTTCACGACGGCCAATCCCAGCCCTGTGCCAGGAATGTTATAGGGAATCGCGGCACCGCGAACAAACCGCATGAAGATTTTGGTCTGCTCTTCGGGCAAAATACCAATGCCTGTATCTGTAATACTGATTCCGACGCAAGTGTTTTCCGTTTTTGAGCGTTGGTGCGAGGCAACGGTAATCGTTCCGCCAGCCGGGGTGAAATTGATCGCATTTGTCAACAGCGCGCTGATCATATAGCTAACCATCGCTCGATCGGCTGTCGCAAACGGGATCGTTTCATCCAACACCAGCGACATGGATAATCCACGATCACGAGCAAGCGCCTGGCGGTCTGTAAAGTATTCGGTTAGCAATTGGTTGAGGTCAAAAGGGCTTTTCTTCGGTTGGACTTGTTGCTGTTCTACCCGCGAGACCATTAGCAAATCTTCAATCAACACTGTCAGGCGCTCGGTTTCACGCTTGAGTACATCCAGATATTTTTCAGATGATTCGGGGCGCATAGATAATAGATCATGATTGAGGCGAATATTATTCAGTGGTGAGCGCAGTTCGTGGGAAATGTTGGCGATAAATTCATCTTTGATTTTACTGAGTTTCTCTAACTCCGTGTTCGCTTTCTGCAAGCGGGCATTTAAACCTATCAATTGCTTATTTGCGGCTTCAAGCTTTTGTTGGGCGTGTTTCTTCTCGGTAATATCGTAAAGAACCAGCAATCTACCGGTGATATTCCCCGATTTATCTTCAAGTTGCACGCCTTTGATCTCAAGAGCGCGTTTTTCATCTCCATTGGCAAGTTGAATTTCTATCAGAGAACCATTATTATCAAGATTTTGAAGCTCTCTTTTTTCTACTGGCAATATCATGGACACATCACTTCCAATTACATCCATGTCGTCCAGGTTTATATAAGCTAACGCAATGGGGTTGATATCTACTACGCGTTGCTGTTCATCCAATACCAAAACACCATCATGAATATTTTCAATTAGGACTTCGCGTGCGATGGGGATAATATCAAATAACTGATAACGATATAAGCCCCAGGCAAGGATTAGGTTGCCAATAACAATGGTATAAAAAGTCAGATCTAAATCATTTGGTATCATATTGGGTAACAATGAAAGGAGTATCCCAACATAGGGAAATAAAATACCAAACAGAAGGGTTGCAATTTGCCAGCGAAATATCTTGCGCACTGAAAAAAAACGCGCAACGAAAATGAAGATTGCAATTGCAGCAATAATAAAACTATATGCAATCAACAATTGGGTAATTAGCGGCAAAGAGTAGTCCAATAGCAAATTGGATGAAATGAATTTTAGCGAACCTGGGGGGTAGATGAGACGGTGAAAAGGATCGGTATAAACCAACAGGATAAAAATGGTTGGCCAAAGTAATAAAATCGGCCACAAGACTCTAGGATATCGTGTCTGGCGCTGTGAAAACAAAAAACTGGAATATAGCCATGCCAACGGGCCAAAAGCAGTCACAATAAAACGCAAATTACCCCAGAATAGTTTTTTGCTCATATCCGGACTGATTATTTCCAGCATATAAGCAATTACAAATAAATTATCTACCAAGACCAACCCCCACCACGCCAACCTACCCCTTGTGCCACGGTATTTCCAAGTCAACCACAAGACCAGAAGAGATATAGTAATCCCCACAAAATATAGAAGCCTTGAAACCCACATTGCGTTTCCCATCCTGCACTCCAGTAAATCGTAATCGCCTTAACTGACGAAAATACTTTCCCGGTTACTTTGTTACAATATCATACCAAATCATGCGACACTTTGCACTTGGGCTTGCAAAGTGTCGCATGATTTGCATGAACTTTAACCCAAAAACGCCGGACACACTCCGGCGTTTTTGGGTTTCAACATTCGCTATAGCCGCAGGCATAACATTTGCGGCAGCCCTCCTCATTTACCACCGCGGCTTGCCCGCAATCAGGGCAGAGATCACCAATTTTAAAGTTCGGCGGACGGGTTTCATCCACGGCTGGTGTGGGTTGTTTCTCATTCGCATGATGCCCATTACCGTGCTCCGCTTCTTTCCAGGCATATTCATCGAGCGAGTTTTCGAGATATTCGCGCAGAGCCTGCGATACACCATCGGGCAAAGAGCGTACCCGGTTCACACCAAAACCCAGGGATCGGCCACCGCCAATTCCAGAAAGTTGATGAACGATCTCGTTAAGACGTTCACGGGGTTCAATCGGTGAGGCGATGCGTAATAAATACGAAAGCAAGCGCCCAATAGCTTCAGAAACCGCGGCTGTGTCCGAGCCTGCTTTAGCGGTGTTGATGAAAACTTCAAAAGGTTGGTCGCCCCCGTTTTCATTGACGGTCACAAAGGCTTTCCCCAACGGTGTGTTAACATTGTAGGTATACCCCTTGAGACGACGCGGGCGCGGTTTCTTGGTCTCATGCCACAGGACCAATGGCTCTTTCTCGGCGGCAGGCGCAACCATCCGGCCATTTCCCTTCTCGTTTACAGTTGATTGTGTCTCCAGAACTACTTTCTGGCGCGAACCGGTTATATAAACCGTAGTCCCTTTACAACCCAATTCCCAGGCCAATTTATAGGCTGTGGCAACATCTTCTTCGAGCGCGTCTGGGGGAAAATTAATCGTCTTGGAAAGGCTGTTGTCGACAAATGCCTGCAAAGCAGCCTGCATACGCACATGTTCATCCGCGCTAATATCTTGTGAGACGACAAATGTTTCACGCAAGTGCTCGGGAAGCATCTCAACATTCTGGCAACTCCCACTCTCCACCACCCCGGCGACGATCTCCTGATGAGTATCTTCTTCGATACCCGCTTCAAAGAGCGCTTTCTCAAATAAGGGGCTGGTATAAGTGAGTTTCATATCCTTGCCGTTGTCATCCACATGACGGGTATAGGCCAGGGCAAACACAGGTTCGCAGCCATAACCCTCACAATCTGCCACGGTTGCAATTGTGCCTGTGGGAGCAATGGTCGTTTGGGCGGCATTGCGAATGCCATATTGACGAATGCCATCCAGAATCTCATCCCAATCCAGCGTTGGGCGCTCCCAATCCTGATGATAAGGGCTTAGCGGACTGGGCGATTCCCAGGTGAGGTTCTGCGGGTCATAGATACTGCCCGATATTCCAGGGAATGGGCCGCGGTCCCGGGCAAGCTCGATGCTGGTCTTCATAACATGAAAGCGCACAAATTCCATCACCTGAGCGGCAAATTCTTGCCCAATTGCAGAGCCGTAGCGAATACCGGCATGGTACATCATATCGCCCAAACCCATGATGCCCAAACCAATCCGTCGGGCGTTGAGCGCGGCTTTACGCAATTCTGGCACTGCGGGGACATAGGCATTCGCGTCGACGACATTATCCAAAAAGCGCGTAGCGAGTTCTACGGAGTTTTGCAGTTTTTTCCAATCCACATTGCCGTCCGGGCCAAAGTGCTGGGCCAAATTGATTGAACCAAGACAGCAATTCTCATAAGGCCCCAGAAATTGCTCACCACACGGATTTGTCGCTTCAAGCATATAGAGATGCGGTACCGGGTTGCTACGATTTGCGGCATCCAAAAAAAGCACGCCCGGCTCACCGTTATGATGCGCGTGGGCAACGATCTTGTCGAAAAGTTGGCGCGCCCGTACACGCTTATGGGTAATCACAGGAATGCCGGCTGCCTCAGCCTGATCGAGCGTGCCGCTAAAACCGCGATAGGAAGGATGGTCAACATCGGGAAAGCGTAGCGACCATAAGGCATCATGTTCAACTGCTTTCATAAAAGCATCGGTAATGCCCACTGAGATATTGAAATTGGTAATTGCATTTTCATCGGTCTTGCAGATGATAAATTCTTCAATATCGGGATGATCGACGCGTAACACGGCCATATTGGCCCCGCGGCGCGTGCCACCCTGAGCAATTTCCCCAAATGCTTTATCGTACACTCGCAAAAAACCAACCGGCCCGGTGGCCTCACCGGAGGATGTTTTAATTAACGCTCCTTTTGGACGCAGGCGCGAAAATGAAAATCCATTGCCGCCACCCGTTTGCTGGATCAGCGCTGCGTTGCGCAGTGTCTGGAAGATGCCATCGTTCCAGCGCCCCATATCATCACTGAGTGGCAGCACAAAGCAAGCGGCCAACTGTCCCAGGGGAGTGCCTGCCCCTGTGAAGGTGGGTGAATTTGGGAGAAAACGCTTTTCGGCAAGCAGATCATAATATTGGTGCGCCAACTCCGAGGGAGTCCCGCCCCATGCTTCTTCCACCGCGGCAATATTCCAGGCCACGCGCCAGAAGGTCTCTTCCACAGTTTCAACCGGCTGTCCATATTGATCCCGGCGCATATAACGGCGCTTGAAAACCTGATATGAATTTTCCGACAGTTTTATTTGGCGCATATCATCAGGCAATTGCACTTTTTCAATTTGGTGTGTATTAGTCGTTAAAACCATTAAACGCTCCTCTTTGCTCAATAAATCGACTTACCGCTGCCCCCACGTTTAGTTGCTATCGAGTAGGCGGTCAATTTCTGTACGAACGGAAATTAGGTCATCGAGGCCCAAATAGACAATCGCATAACGAATATAGGCGATATGGTCTAATTCTTTGAGTCCCGCGATGACAATATCCCCCACAACTCTTGATGAAACTTCAGCCTTGCCCATCGCCTGCAAGGTGGCTTCGACTTCGCCCGCTAAACGTTGAATATCTGCCGCAGAAACAGGGCGTTTGACACACGAAATACGAATGCCGCGCATCAGTTTTTCACGATCAAATTCCTCACGCGTGCCATCTTCTTTAATCAGCAATGGCGTAGCCAAAATAGGGCGCTCAATGGTGCTAAATCGTTGAGCGCAGGCCAAACACTCGCGGCGGCGGCGAACGCCCCAACGCTTGTCTTTTGTGGTATCAATTACTCGCGAACGTTCTGTCTGACAATAGGGACATAGCATAAGTCACACCCAAAACCAACCCCCATATATGGGGGTGCACTCTTAATCAATCCAAATATATAGTGGTTGAGCGATTTACATTCTAGCACGCCTGAGCTATTACAGCAACCTTTCCGGGGTACTAATTTACCTTAATATATTCTGGAGAGTTAAAGCCTTTAAGATTGGGGGGCCGCCGAGTAGCATGAAATATTGAAAACACTTGCGACAGATGTGAGAGGCTTTCTGAAAGCGTGTCCGAGTTTCGCCTTAAAACCCAGTTCCCCACCATAAACTTGTGGCGGGGAACAAGGGGCAAACAGATGGATAGAGGCTTTGTGAGGAGGAGGCAAAGCCTCTAATTTTTTAGATCAACGAAATATTAATTTGTTACCAGATGGTAAACCTCCGAAGTCTCGAATAATCGAAGGGGTTTTGCCAGTTTTCTATAGGCTTCGGAAACCCATTGTATATGTAGTTAAAAAAAGGCTACGAACGCACGCGGTTACGTAAGAAGGTGGGAATGTCCAGGTCTTCTGTATTGAGCGTGCGCGGTTTAAATTCTTCGCGTTGCGCTTTTTCGGGTACAACCTCACGCTGGCGGACGGCGCGCTCCATGATGTTGCGCGGAATGCCCGAACTCTCGAAGCCGGTGGCAATCACGGTCACACGCAGATCATCGCCCATATCGGGATCGATCACAGCGCCAAAGATCAGGTTCACATCGGGGTGCGCGGTCTCTTTGATGATTGCGGCAGCCTGGTTGACTTCAAAGAGCGTCAGCCCGGGGCCACCGGTGACGTTGAAGAGAATGCCGCGCGCGCCATCAATCGTAATATCCAACAATTGGCTGGAGATAGCTTGCTCGGCTGCATCGCGGGCACGTTCTTCGCCCGAGGCTTTACCTACGGCCATGAGCGCGGCGCCACCCTCGGACATGATGGTGCGCACATCGGCGAAGTCGAGGTTAATCAGGCCAGGGATAGTAATCAGCTCTGAGATGCCCTGAATGCCCTGGCGCAGAACGTCATCGGCAACTTTGAAGGCGTCTTGCAGGCTGGAGCGTTTATCGACAATCTGGAGCAGGCGATCATTGGGGATAACGATAAGTGTATCGGCGTGCTCTTTGAGACCATCAATTCCCAGTTCGGCAGATTTAATGCGCCGGGCGCCCTCAAATGTAAAGGGGCGGGTGACAACGCCAATCGTCAGCGCGCCAATCTCGCGCGAGATTTGGGCGATCACCGAGGAGGCACCCGTTCCGGTGCCACCGCCAATTCCGGCGGTAATAAAGGTCATATCGGAGCCTTTGAGAACATTATATAGCTCCTCGGCCGATTCTTCGGCAGCTTTTTGCCCAACTTCGGGGTCGCCGCCAGAACCCAGGCCGCGCGTTAGCTTATCGCCAATGCGCACCCGGATGGAAGCGCGGGACAGAGCCAGCGCCTGAGCATCGGTATTGACCGCGATGAATTCCACACCTTGCAGGCCTTCATCGATCATGCGGTCAACCGCGTTGCAACCGCCACCGCCAACACCAACCACTTTTATGCGGGCAAATGATTCAGGTTGATTCATTGTTTGCATTTTGTTTTCTCCTCGTTTTGAGCTTTTATGTTAGCGCCTGAGGAAATCTGGAGCACCTGCTTCGTGAAGGCTCAAAAGAATTCCTCTATTCTACCAAAAGCTCCTTCATAATACTGCTGGTCTTTCTTAAAATTTGCTAAGGCAACAATCGCCGCAGCCAGTCCTTCATTTTCATCCAATCTACGTTTTCACCCGAGATGATCGGGCGACGTGAACTGTAAGCACCGACAAATTCACTCATCAGCACAGCCCAACGTAACAAACCAACACTGGTCGCATACGCCGGAGAATCCAGTTGATCGACCATACCGATAATATTCTTGGGCTGGGAAATTTGCACCGGCATCCCCAGCACGTCTTTTGCCAATTGGCGAATCCCTGGCAAATTGCTCACACCGCCCGTCAAGATCATGCCTGCAGGCAGCAAGCCATCGTAACCCGAGCGTTTGATTTCCTGCAAAACCAGGCTAAATATTTCTTCAACACGCGCTTCAATAATATGGGTCAGATCGCCGCGTAAAATTTTTACGGGATCTTTTTCGCCAAAGGGATTGATATAGAAAGCTTCTTCGGGATCAATCTCGCTTTGCAGCGCATGCCCGTGCTTTAGTTTTATCTCTTCGGCTTGCTCAAGCGATAAGTGCAGTCCGTGGGCAATATCGGAGGTGACATGATTGCCGCCAACGCCCAGCACCATCGTGTGCCACACATCGCCATCAATGAAAATTGCCATATCGGTTGTGCCACCGCCAATATCACACACAACCACCCCCATCTCGCGCTCTGAGTCTGAGAGAACTACCTCGGCGGAAGCCAGGGGATTGAGCACAAACTGGCTGGCGTGTACTCCGGCCGCCGCAACGGCCTGACGCAAGTTTTCCACCGTGGCCGCCGCGGCAGTAATCACATGCGTTTCCACTTCCAGCCGGTAGCCGTGCATCCCCGTCGGAACACGAATGCCCCCCTGCCCATCCACAACAAAATCGCGTTGAATCACATGAATCACTTCGCGGTTATGCGGAATTGAAACTGCACGGGCGGCTTCTACGGCTCGCGCAACATCGTCATTACTAATCGTGCGCCCTGATACTCCTACCACACCACGGCTATTCTCCGATGTGATAAATGATCCCGCCAAACTCACCAGCGCCGATTCAATTTCAAGGCCAGATGTGTGTTCAGCTTTTTCAACCGCACGCGCAATGACCGCGCCAGCCGCGTTCAAATCTACCACGCCGCCTTTGCGCATTCCTTTCGAGGGTTCAATGCCCACACCCAAAATTCGCAACTGGTTGTCATTCTCTAAACGGGCAACCAGCGTACAAGTCTTGGTCGTTCCGACATCAATACCAACAATAATTGGCGATTCCATAGCTAAGGCTCCAAACGATAAAACGGAGCATGCAAATACTCCACACTAATTATGGCAGGCTGAATACCTTCTCGATTCAAATGCCGCAACAAAGTATCGTAAATGGCGATTTTCATCTTCACATTATCATCATCCATACCAAAATATACAATCCAACCATGCGGATCGTGCCAGCCAAATCCGTGTTCACCATCATAGAGCAGATCAACACTATCCGGCGCATAATTTCTGATCGACAAAATAGCCGTGACCATTTCCGGTGTCATATAGGGATGTGACTCGCCAGTTTCTTCGACCTCATCCAGGATGATCGGCGCAGGGGGGGGAGTTGATGCGACCACCCGAACCAAAGTACTTGCGTCCCCGCGCGGGGGAAACGCAAATCCCTGAGCATCGACCCACTGCGTTTGACCATCCAACTCCCAAACCAGCACCGGAGCACGTTCTTCAACCGTCACCGTAACCTGGGCAGGAAAACTTACCGTAACGGCGGCAGATGTCAATCCATCGAGGGTGTCAACCAACTGGCTGGCAATCACCTGAGGTTCAACAAGGAAAATTGGCTGGTTGTAAATCAACATCATGCGGCTGATACTATCAGAAGATAGATACACACCGCCCGCAATTTCAACATCTTGCACTCGATACACAGGCGAAGTAAATAAATAATATAAAGCACCCGAAAGCAACAAGACAAACATGAAAGATACCAAACGCCAACCAACCCTGATCGCCGGCACCGCTGGCAGGCGCATCTCGACGCCCGGCGCAGGCAGGGCAATATCATAGCGGCGCTTGACTCTTTTAGCCTTGGCGCGTGAATTCTGTGCCGGAGGTGGAGCGCCGCCTCGCACCATCACCGGAGGCAGCGTGGCACGAACGCCCGACGTTTTTTTACGGCGCGCAACCTGATTGCCCTGTGTATTCCGTTTTTCTCGAACCTGTTTGGCTCGCGGCAGAGTTGCTTCACGCTTCATAGTAGGAGTTATCTTTCACCTTCGTAGCGCCACTGAGTTTGATCGCGCTCAGCGCGACGCTCCACAGCCAGTTCAATCAAGCGATCACATATATCCGCATACGACATGCCGCTGGCTTCCCATAGCTTCGGGTACATGCTAATTTGGGTAAACCCCGGCAGCGTATTGACTTCATTGAGATAAAATTCGCCGCTATCCTTATCCAGCAAGAAGTCTACCCGCGCCATGCCCGCGCAATCAATCACCTGATAAGCACGCACGGCTGTACTACGCATCATTTCAGCCGTTCCGGCGGGGATATCCGCAGGGATAAAGGCTTGCGAACGGTCATCGTGGTATTTGGCATCATAGGAATAAAAATCGGCTTCGGGGCGGATCTCGCCGGGAAGCGAGGCCCGGGGTTGGTCGTTGCCCAAAACGCTGATTTCAATCTCGCGGGCGTTGATGCCGCGCTCAATCAAAATCCGGCGATCAAATTGAGCCGCATCCATCAAACCTTCCAGTAAATCTGCGCGGCTGTAACATTTGCTCACACCCACCGAAGACCCCATATTGACCGGTTTGACAAACACGGGATATGCCAACGAGGCTTCAACCCGATCTAGAATTGCATCCATATTTTTGTGCAGATCGCTGCGCAAACTGAGTACCTCATCCACCACAGGGATATGATGGGCGCGCATCACAGCTTTGAAAACGGCCTTATCCATCCCGACAGATGAACCCAGCACACCCGCGCCAACGTAGGCAACATTTGCCATCTCGAACAGGCCCTGCAATGTGCCATCTTCACCAAAGGTGCCGTGTAGAATCGGAAAATACACATCGACATCGGTGAAGTGTTCAAACTGCTCTCCGTGAGGTGTGCTTTTTATCTGATACAAACCGTTGCGGTTGGGGTCGGGTACTAATGTTACCGGGGTCAAATGATCCAACTTCTCGGCAACAAAAGCATCCAATACGCGTTCGCCAGCCAGCCAGATACCTTCATGCGTGATGCCAATCTCAATCACATCATACTTATTGGCATCCAGGGCTGCCAAAACCGATCGTGCAGACATGCGCGAAACCGCATGTTCCCCAGAACGACCGCCAAACAAAACCGCTACTTTCAATTTATCTGTCATAAGCTTAGTCCAACGGAAGAAAATCTCCCAATAACTCAATTTCCAACTCAAGTGCGATGCCAAATTTCTGCATCACGATCTTGTGTGCTCGCGAGATCAGGGCATAAATATCGCTGGCGCTTGCCTCACCATGATTGACAAAAAAATTGGCGTGCAAGGAGCTAATTTCTGCATTGCCCACGCGGGTGCCTTTAAGCCCTGCGGCCTCTATCAGGCGGCCCGCGAAATCGTTGGGCGGGTTCTTGAACATCGAACCCATGCTCGCACCTGGGGGCTGCGTACGGCGGCGGAATTCGGCATAGTCATCCATTTTTTGCTGGATCACCGCCGGGTCGCCGTGAACAAGGGTAAAGCGTGCCGCTAATACGACCACGTCAATTTTTTCGCGCTTCAATCGGCTGGAACGATACTCGAAGCCCATTTCGCCAACAGAGTAGGTTTTACGCGTACCATTCTGATGCAAGATTTCTGCCATCAAAAAATTTCCAGCCACATCACCGCCGTGGGCACCAGCATTGCCAAAGACAGCCCCGCCAACGGTGCCCGGGATACCCGCCGCCCACTCGAGACCCGAGAGGCTATGTGTGACCGCACGCCGGGCCAGGCTGCCAAAATTTGCGCCAGAACCAGCCCAAACGGTAGGCGGATCCGAAGTTATATCAAATTCTATTTCACGCGCCCGGTTGAGCAGCACAACGCCGCGCACACCGTTATCGCTCACCAGCACGTTTGAACCGCCACCCAACACCCGGAAGGGTAGCTCCAATTCCCACAATTGCTGTGCGGCCTGGGCCAGCGCCTCAACGGAATTGACCACCAAGAGCGCATCGGCCTGCCCCCCCACCCGCGCCGCCGTATAGCGAGCCAAAGAAGCATCGGTTTGGCAGGCAGCGCCAAACAGGGACTGCAAATTTTCATAGATGTGCTTCTTCTCAGTCACCAGCATTAGCTCATTCTCAAGGTTTCGATCGCGGGCAAACCCGCCAGTAAATCTGCATTAATTTGGGTAGCATCGCCTGCCGAGAGCACCAGAACGACATCACCTGTTCGCAAGTGGTCACTCAAATACGCAACCGCGGCATCTAAATCGGGCACATAGTGGGCGCTTTCGCGCTGCAACGCCGTCACAAATTGCGCCGACGAGAAATTCGGATCAACGGCTTCGCGGGAACGATAAATTTCGGTGATCAATATCTGATCGGCTTCGTCAAAAGCGGCAACAAATTCATCGAAAAGCAATTTGCTGCGTGAATAGGTATGCGGTTGCCAGATTGCCCAAATTCGATGGGCTGGATAGCGGGCGCGGGCAGCAGCGAGCGTGGCGCGGATCTCGGTGGGATGATGGGCATAATCATCGATCAGCGTAATGCCGTCAATTTCGCCAACCACCTGGAAACGGCGGCCAGCCCCGATGAACTCGCCGAGTCCCTGGGCGGCTTCTGCCACAGAGAGTTGCATCTGATCAACAACCGCCAGAACTGCCAGGGCATTGGCAACATTATGCTGCCCCGGCACTTGCAGCGAGATTTGCGCCAGTTTTTCGCCATTGTGCAGCGCCGTGAAGTCAAAACCACCGCGTGTGTTGGAGTGCATATTTTCAACAGCATAATCCGCTGCGCGGGAAGCCAGTGAATAGGTTCGTTTTTGGATAGCGTTGACGGCGGTGTAAATTTCTGCAGCGCCGGGATCATCTTCAAAGGCTAGTAAAACGCCATCGGATGGCAGAAGCCTCACAAAATCCAGGAAGGCTTGCCGGAAACTCTCCGGGGTGGGGAATATATCGGGGTGGTCGTGTTCCACATTGGTGATCACCGCGATGCGGGGCTTCAATCCCAGGAACATATAATCATATTCGTCAGCTTCAATCACAAAGGCCGGGCCATCTCCGGCGCGGGCGTTGACTCCCAAATTAGCAATATCACCGCCGCAAATAAAGGAGGGTTGTTGCCCTAAATAAGTGAGTACCCAAGCCAACATGGCGGTGGTGGTGGTTTTGCCGTGCGATCCGGCGACTGCCACGCCTAAACGATCTTCCATGAGGCGGCCCAGAAAATCGACGCGCTTCAGAACGGGGATATTGACCCGGCGCGCGGCCAACACCTCGGGGTTGTCATCCGGTATGGCCGATGAACGAATCACCAGATCGGGCGCGGTAATATTCTCGGCGCTGTGTCCCTGATAGACACGCGCCCCAGCCTTTTCAATAGCTTGCGCCAGCGGGGAATATTGCAGGTCGGAGCCGCTAACCGTGTAGCCGCTCTCCAGCAGAACCCGGGCAATTGCCGAAAGGCCTGTGCCGCCAATCCCGATAAAGTGAACGTGCTGTGTCATTAGATAAACACCACCAATACAAATAGAAAAGCCAGACCCACGGCAATGTAAATGCCATACGGTGTGGAGCCAATCAGGGCCGGGAACATGCGTCCCACCATTGCGATAGCTGCCTGCCCAACTTCTGTAGTGGCATCCGGAGCAATGATTTTCTCAAATGGATACCCGGCATGTGCGAGATAGAACCACAAAGTGCCAAAGATTAGATAGCCGTTGATTGCGCCTAGGAATATACCCAGAAGAGAATCGGAAATGCGCTCTCTACGCGCGGCGCCAGACAGGCGCGAAATTTTGGGCGTTTGATAACCGAAGAATACCAGCATACCCACGATAAATACGCGAATCCAGAATTGCCGAAGTGTTCCATCTGGCATTATTCCAGTGTCTTTCAGTATTAATGTTTCAAGAATCGTGATCAAAAACAAGGCCAGAACCACACTAAAACTGACCAGCGCTTCCGTTGCCCAGCCGCGCATAAAGCCGATGATGGCAAAAAGGATGACAAATAAATAGAACATAAACAGCAAACTTACCATAGCGATTACTCCAAATGATTGCTTTGCTGAGCAAGCTGATGCAATATCTCTGCAATTGCGGCGGCAGCATCTGGCCGCGCCAGCGCCCGCATCGCCGTACTCATTTTTTGGCGGCGATTTGCATCCTGCATGAGTTCGCGCACCAGATGAGCTAGTTTCTGCGGCAATTCATCATCCGACAGGATCACCGCGGCCTCGCGCTGTGCCAAATAATCGGCATTCACTTTCTGATAGCGCCAGGCATACGGATAAGGCACCAAAATGGCCGGAAGTCCAAAAACGGGAAACTCGCCCAGTGTTGATGCGCCGCCGCGGGCAACAACCAGATCGGCAGCGGCAAGAGCAGCACCCATTTCGTCATGCAAATAGGGGTGTGCATGATAACGGGATGCCAGATGGGGCGCCAACTTGTCGCGGGCAGCCTCGGCTTCTTCCCAGTTAGCTGTGCCGCTGATATGCACAATCTGCATTTTAGCAAGCAAATCGGGGAGGGCAGCAAATAAAGCCCGGTTGATCGAACGCGCACCTTTGCTACCGCCAAAAACCAACAAGGTTGGCAAATCTGCTTGCAGGCCGAGGGCAGCCTGCGCTTTTGAACGATCCCAATTAATCAAATCATGGCGCACGGGATAGCCGGTTTCAACTAACCGTTCGGCGCGGCGCGGGAAGAATTGCTGCGAATCTGCCGCCGTGATGGCAATACGGTCGGCGAAACGCGTAAGCGCCTTTAGCGCCAGGCCCGGCTCAATATCGGGGATAAAGAGCGCCGTCGGTACGCGCCAGCCCGCCAATGCCACGGGAGCAGCCACATAGCCGCCGGTGAAGAATAATACCTCGGGGCGAAACTGGCGCAACAGGCGACGCGCGGCGAAAAATCCATGCACTAAACGCCAAAAATTGCCCGGCAAGGCGCGCAAGCCAACGCCGTGCAGTCCGGCCGCGGGAATTGCTTCAAAGGCAATGCCTGCACTCGTTGTGCTCGCTGTGCTCGCTACGCTTGCAACAAGCCCGGCTTCCATGCCGCCTTCACCGCCAACCCACAGAGTTTGCACATCTTTGAACTTAGCGTTTAGCCGTTCGAGAACGGCGAGCGCGGGGTACACGCCACCGCCCGTTCCACCGGCGCAAATCAACAATCGCACCCAATGTCCTCCGTGATTCTTCAACCTGTTTGCGTTCAGATAAACGCGAAATATTGAATACAATTCCCAACGCAGCCATGGAAGTTACCAAACTGGAACCACCAATACTGAAGAAGGGCAATGTGTTCCCTGCAAAGGGCATCAACCCTAATAATGATGCCATATTCATAAACGCTTCCAGCGTAATCCACATGGTCAGGCCCGCGGCCAGCAGCGACCCCAACCCATCGGGGGCTTGCCGGGCAATCACCAGACCGCGCCACAATAAAGCGCCAAAGAGAAAAACCAGGAATACCGCACCCAACACACCCGTTTCTTCACCAACCACCGCAAAAACACTATCGGTATGCGGGAACGGCAATGTGGTCAGTTTAGTCGTCCCGAGGCCAATGCCAACGCCAATCCATTTACCGCGCACAAAAGCCACCAGCGAGTGCATGACATGGTCGGATGATTCGAGGATATCGTTCCAACCGTTGATGAAAGTTGCCACACGGTCGTTATCAGTGGGGTTAAAACGCAGCACCAAAAAACCAGCCACGCCCGCTATCAAAAAGAGCACCGTGGTCTGAAAAGCGTCGCTGCCTGCCAGATAATACATCAGGCCGCCCAGAATTAAGACCATGCCAGCGGCGCTCAAATCGGGCTGACGCAAGATCAAACCACCAGTAATACCGACAATCGCTCCCAGCGGGAGCAAACCAAAACCAATATCATTGAGCTGATCGCGCTTGGCATACAACCAAACCGCTAAATAAATCACGATCACAAATTTGGCTAACTCCGAAGGCTGCACAGACCCGTCTGCAAAACTGCGTGTCACGCCATCGTTGCTCTCGCCAACCAGCAGCACAGCCACCAGCATCAACAGGGTGACGCCCATCGCGCCAATTGAAAGATAATGCCAATAGTGATAGTCCAGCCAGGTGAACAACAACATGACAATAAACCCAACACCCAGCCAGCGCAGTTGGCGGAAAAAGAGAAATGTTGGTGAGCTATGGCCAATCTCTTCCGGGGAAAGCTGCAATGAGGCATTCCAACTGGCCGAATGCGTCATCAAGAGGCCGAAGCCAACCAGCGTCAGAAATACCAACACCAGCAGCACGTCAAAATTCAACCGCGATGAGGGCAGTTCATTTTCTTTTTTCGTCCCACGCGGGGAGGCTATTACACCTGTTGGTTCAACCATGTCCGAAAAAACGCTCCTCGTTCAGCAAAATCCTTAAATTCATCAAAACTTGTTCCGCCCGGCGAGAGTAAAACCACAGCGCCCGGCACGGCAACTTCGGCGGCGGCTTCCAGCGCAGCTTGCAGCCCGGTACATTCGTGCATTGAAAACGGGCATTCGGCAGGATCAGCGGCTTCCACAGCCTGCCGGATCAAGGCGGCGGCCTCGCCAAAAAGGATCAAATGATCCACGCGCTGCCGCACAATTTCGGCAAAAACATCCCAGGGCAAATTTTTATCGCGCCCGCCAGCCAGTAACACCAACGGCTCATCAAAAGCATTCAGCGCTGCAAGCGCGCGCTCCGGGGCGGTGGCAATCGAATCGTTATACCAATCGGCGCCGCGCCAAGTGCGCACAAACTCCAGGCGGTGCGGCACGCCAGCAAAACCATCTACCGCCACGCGCATGGCCTCGGAGGGGATCCCCACAGCCGCGGCAATCGCACAGGCTGCCAATACATTTGCCAGGTTATGTTCACCGCGCAGATGGATCGCCTCGCGCGGAATTAGATCGTGAGCAAATTCCCCATCCCAGAAGCGAATCCACGCCTCGTGCAGGAAAACACCGGCCTGGCCCTCGGGTGGGCGCGCCAGCCCAAAGCTGATGCAATCCCCCCGGAGAGAGTCCGCCAAGCCCCAGGCTCCGGGGTCATCGCTCCCTAATACGGCCACATCTCCCAGCGTTTGATGCGTTAGAATCCGGGCTTTAGCCGCAGTGTAGGCCTGCATACTGCCGTGCCGGTCGAGATGATTGGGCGTAATATTCAGTACGGCAGCCACCTGGGGAGAACGAGTCATCACATCCAACTGAAAACTGGAAAGTTCCATCACAGCAATATCATCAGCGCTCATATTATCTATATCGGCGATCAACGGGTTGCCAATATTGCCGCCAATCCAGGCCCGGTTAAAGGTTGCAGGTTGCAGGTTGCAGGCCGCTTCTGCCATGCGCCCAACCAGGGTTGTAGTGGTGGTTTTGCCTGCCGAGCCGGTAATCCCAATCACTTTGCAGGGGGCGTGCTCCAGGAATATTTGCGAATCATTTGCCAGCGGGATTCGACGCGCCAGCGCTTCGACTATTAGCGGCAATTCCAGCGGCACCCCGCCGGATGGGCACACCCAATCCACTTGATCGAGAATGCCCAAAGGGTGGCCGCCCAGCACCCATTTTAGCGGCACATCGACCAGCGCGGCCTGCGCTTCACGAAGTTCTTCCGCAGCACGGCGGTCGTTGAGCACAACATGCGCGCCGCGGGTGGCGAGAAAACGCGCCAGAGCTATACCCTGGCGGGCAGCCCCCACAATCAAAACGCGCTGTCCTCTCCATTCAATCATCGTTACGCCACCGCCAAAGCGACTCCAATCATCGCAGTCATCAAACTGATCAGCCAGAAACGCTGCACTACCTGTGTTTCACTCCAACCCGAAAGCTCAAAATGATGGTGTAAGGGTGCCATTTTGAACAAGCGGCGGCCTTCGCCATACAAACGCCGGGTGAGTTTAAAATAAGGCACCTGAAGCATCACGCTCAAGGTGGTGCTCACCGGAATAATGGCAATAATCGGCAGCACTGCCCACTGACCGGTCATCAGGGCTACAACCGCCAGCGCTGCCCCCAGACTGAGCGAACCCGTATCGCCCATAAATAATTGCGCCGGATGGACGTTGAACCATAAAAAGCCAAATAATGCGCCTACCAGCGTGAAACAGAAACGCGCCACAAATATTTGCCCTTGCATCACGGCGATGCCGCCATAGGCCACAAATGCCGTCACCGAGATCAAACCAGCCAGACCATCCAGGCCATCGGTAATATTGATGGCGTTAGAGAAACCTACAATCAGAAACATAGCAACCGGGATATACCACAATCCAACCCGAAACTCGATATGAAAGCCGGGCAAATAGAGATGCGGCGCATCAAGATAGTGATACAGGCCATACGATGCCCAAAACGCAATCACCAATTGCAAAAAGAACTTCACCCGGGCGCTAAGGCCATCGCTGCGTTTGCCACGCAGGCCAGCCCAATCGTCCACAATGCCAATCAGCGCGAATAATACCAACACGCCGGTGGGCAGCAACACTGAATTACCCAACATCTCTGTGGGACCAATCAGTGAAGCGCCATTCAATAACAGCGTAATTAACATCACCGGCAATACAATCATCAGGCCGCCCATCGTAGGCGTACCCAGCTTGGCAAAGTGCCGCTCCGGGCCATCCATGCGGATTTGTTCGCCCATTTTGAAATAGCGTAAAATGCGCAGAAACGGACTGCCCCAAATGACCGTTAACAAAAAACTAAAGGCCGCCAGCGCCAGGGAGACAGATGTTTGAGTCATGACCGCGCCTCCAGGCTGGCTACAATCCGATCCATGTGCATGCCGCGCGAACCTTTCACCAAAACAACATCATCGGCGCCCAACTTTTCGCGCAAATATTCAATCGCCTGCTGGCTATCTTCTAATTCTGCAATCCGCTCTTCCGGGAAACGCGTCCTGCGCACTGCTGCGGCAATGATGCGGGCACGTTCACCAATCGTAATCAGTTCATCAGCCACTTCTGCAGCGCGCAAGCCCATCTTCCAATGACCTTCATGTTCATAGGGGCCCAGTTCCAGCATATCACCCAGTACGGCCACTTTTCGGCCATCCATCTCATCCAAAAGATTCAGCGCCGCCAACGTAGATTGCGGTGAAGCGTTATAGGTATCATCTAGCAGCAAAGCGCCGCTTTCAGTTCGCACCGCCACCAGGCGCAATTGGGTATGCCCTGCCCGCAACCCGGTGACAATTTCCTGCCAGGTTAAACCATCCACAAGACCCACAGCCGCCGCCCGAAGCGCCGTATGTACCGAGTGGCGGCCAATCATGGGCACACGCAAATATAATGTTTCATTTTGGTAATGCAGCCGGAAACGAATTCCTTCCAGCCCCAGGCCCTCAACCTGATCGGCCCACAAATCGGCCTGCTCATCTAGCCCGTAAAAGAAAACCCGTGCTTCTGTTTTCCCGGCCATCTCGCGCACCCAGGGGTCATCGTAATTTAAAATCGCCACACCCTCCGGGGGCAACGCCTGAACCAGTTCTGCTTTGCCACGCGCAATCGCTTCTTGCGATCCGGCGCGTTCGGCATGAACTGTGCCAACATTGGTTATCACACCAATATGTGGCTGCGCCAGATCACACAAAAAAGCGATTTCGCCCGGCACGTATAGACCCATCTCCAGAACCGCCCGTCGATGTCCATCACTCAAGCCTAACACCGTGAGTGGCAAACCAATCTCATTATTCAGATTGCCGGAATTTTTCAAAGTACTATAGCGCTGGCCCAAAACCGCGGCAATCAATTCTTTCGTGGTCGATTTTCCAACGCTGCCCGTGATGCCAATAACTTTTATATCCAATTGACGACGCCAGTAGGATGCCGCCCGCTGCAAAGCCAAGAGAGTATCTTCCACACGCAAAACACAGGGATATTCAATCCTGGAGTTCAAGTTGAGCGCTGCCCCGGGGCGTAAATCTAAAACAGGAAATGGTTCTGGCATATCTTGCTGCACAAGCGCACACACTGCGCCGCGCTCGAAAGCACTGACAACAAAACGATGCCCATCAACCTGCTCGCCGGGCATAGCTATAAACAACGCTCCAGGGATAGTATGCCGGGAATCAACAACCGCATCCGTGATAACCTGTGTGGCCCAGGCAGGATGCTGGTCAACCAATGCGTTCAGAATATCGCCTAAAGTTAGCATAACTTCTTCAAATTATTCGGCATTCATGCTAAGTCTCACCTCATCGGGTGGAATATCCATCAGAACCACCAACCGGGACACCACATCACGAAAGACTGGGGCAGCGACTAACGAAGCCCAGGGCGTACTCGTGGGCTTGTTCAACCAGATATACACCATAAACTGAGGGTCATCCACCGGGCCCCAGCCAACAAACGATGCATTGGTCAGACTGCTGTTATAAATTGTGGCCGTGCCTGTTTTTCCGGCCACACGATAACCAGGCACCAAAGATGTAGATGCTTCCTTCTCTAACGATGTAGCCAGCATTTCCGAAAGCGTGTGAGCTGTAGCCGCTGAAATCGGCTGCCCGGCAACTTCTGGGCCAAATGAATACTGATGCTCGTCATCGACTACAGCCTGCAGGATATACGGCGTCATCATTTTTCCATCGTTGGCTACCGCTGAAATTGCTCGCAGCATTTGTAGCGGCGTGACTTCAATGCCTTGCCCATACGAATTTGTCGCCAGGTCAATCAGATGCCAATCGGGATCATTATGAAATCGGACATTACCAGCATATTCACGCGCTAATTCGACATTGGTAGGTTGTTTGAACTGAAAATCGTGCAAATACTGGTAAAACAATGTTGGGCCTAGCTTTTCCGTAGCAATCCAGGCCAAGCAAACATTCAACGAGTGCTGCAAACATGTCGTCATCGTTTGCGGCCCCCAGGCACCGCCATCCCAGTTATGGATTGTCCAGCCATCCACGGGCAGTGCGCCGGTATCAATAAATTCAGTATTTGGCACAACAACCCCTGCATCTAATGCGGAGGCCATAGTAAGCACTTTGAAAACTGAACCCGGCTCATAACCATCAATCGCCATATTAAACGCCAGATTCCCCTCAAACAGGGCTTCAAAGTCCCACTCTGCCGACAAATCCATACGCGGGTACGATGCGATACTGAGAAGTTCACCCGACCTAGGGTCCATCACAATAATACTGCCAGATGTTGAACCGCTGGATGCCATGTGGGCATCGAGTATTTCTTCCATTGCGGACTGGATTTCTCGATCAAGAGTCAATACAATATCTGCACCGTGTATTGTTTCTGGCAATTCCATTGCCAGATGCGGGTCCGTGGAAACCGCTTCTTGTTTCTCCACGCCAGAAAGTAGCCAGTGCAGTTCTTCTTCAACGCCATGAATGCTGGTGCCGTCTTTCATCACAAAACCCAACACATTGGATGCCAACGGCCCCTCCGGGTAACTGCGATCTAGCCGCGGGGTTATCGTCAATCCAACCAAACTATGCACTTTATTGTTAGAACCCACACCCGCATTTTCAGGATCATCCAAAAAATCGAATTTTAGCGTCGATAAAATCTCCGCGGTGTCATGTGGAACAAAATTGCTCAGTGTAATATGCCTCAGGTCTGTCTCATCGAGTTTCAAACTGGCCAAAGCAAATACTTCGTTATAATCCAAGCCTAGATATGCACTTGTTGCCCAGGCAATTGTTTCCGCGTTGCGCACATAGCTGAGTTCAATCGCTACTTCATAAATCAGCTGATTACCCGCTAGCATACGGCCATGACGATCATAAATATTGCCGCGTGCCGGGTACAGGTTGACGAGTGTCAAACCATCCACTGCCTCGAAGGTCTGGATACTTTCATGCGTTGGTCCAATTTGAATATAAATCAACCGGGAGACAATTGCCAGACTGGCAAAAATAAAGACTACGCCCATACTGGCATAACGGAAACGATTGCTTGTATTCATGGCTGCGAGTCCGCTACCGACATTGGGGGATTCTGAAGTTGCTCTGTAAGCCACTCCACCCAAGATTGGGTAAAAGCGGGCAAAAGCACAGGCGCAGTTGAAACCACAGTTTGTGCAGGAGTGGCAATACTGGCCTTCGGCTTGCCTGTATATCCGGTCACTCGGATATAGGAAATTTCGTCGGTAGTAGCCGGACGAAATCCCAGTTCCAGCGCGCGCGCCTTGAGTACCGAAACGGAATTTAGCGCCGCCAAATCAGAACGCAGATTGGCAATTTCATATTCCAGGTCTTCGTTCTCCAGGCGATAGCGCTGAATTTCACGGCCCAGCGTCGCGGCGCGTGCCGTAATGCTAACGAATACACTAGCAGCCATCAACAAGATAATCAGCACGGATAGAAAAATGCCGATCACCTGAAGCTGCTTTCGCCAGGGGGCCTGAGAATATGCTTGTGTAATTTGTGATACGTTGTCCATATCATCACCAAGAATGAATCGCATCCAATATTACCTATGTACCCTGCAAGTCTTATGCCAATCTTAGCGCTTTTCAGCAACTCGCAAGCGAGCGCTGCGCGCCCGCGGATTTTTATCAACTTCGGCTGAGGAAGCCTGTAAGGGCTTCCGAGTAACCATATTAATAGAAGCCTGGTGCCCGCAACTACATATCGGAATTTCGACCGGGCATATACAATCCCGACTCTCACGCTGAAAATAGCGTTTTACAATGCGATCTTCCAGCGAATGAAAGGCAATCACAGCTAACCGCCCCCCGGGGGTCAATGCCGATATCGCCAACGGGAGCACAGTCTCGACAGCCTCCAATTCTCGGTTGGTGGCAATCCGCAATGCCTGAAAAGTGCGCGTAGCCGGATGCAAACGTGTGTATCCTTTGCCCTTGCCCACTACGCGGCTGACGATCTGAGCCAGCTCGAGGGTGGTGCGAACCGGCCGGGCATAAACGATCGCCCGGGCCACCTGCCGCGATTTGCGCTCTTCGCCGTAGCGATAAATCAAATCGGCCAACTCGGATTCAGGAAGCGAATTCACCAAATCGGCAGCGGTGCGTACTTCCTCGGGGCTGAAACGCATATCCAGGGGGGCATCTACTTTGAAGGAAAAGCCGCGTTCCGGCGTATCTAACTGCATCGAAGAAACGCCCAGGTCGAGTACAATCCCCTGGACAGAGGACCAACCCAGGGCTTGCATCTGCTCATCCAGCGATGTGTAAGAAGCTTGCACCAGGGTCACGCGCTCCCCAAAAGATGCTAAGTTATTTTTGGCTAAGTCTAATGCCCGGGGGTCGAGGTCCAATCCTAGTAATTTTCCATTCGGAGAACTGGCCTCTAATATCCCCCTTGCATGGCCGCCGGCGCCTACAGTGCCGTCAATATAACAGCCGCCATCGTGAGGATGCAGAGCTTCTAGAATTTCGTGGTAAAGTACAGGTTGATGCGTCATCGGGTTGGATGGGAAGGTTGGTCTTATTTGTCGGTGGGGCAGTTCGTTGGTTGAAAGCGCCCCGTTTGACCCGTAAGACAAATCCAGCCATAAGACTATAATTCCAGGGCCGCAAAACGCTGTGAATTGGCTTCAACATCGCTGAGCAAACTAACTTGTTCATCCCAAGATGCAGGTGACCAGATTTCGATAGCCTCGCCAACGCCTACAATAACAGCATCCGTTTGCAATCCAGCCACATCGCGCAAAAACTGCGGAATCAAGATGCGGCCAACGCTATCCAGGTCAGCCTCGCTGGCGCTTGCAAAGATCAAACGGCGCAAAATACGGGTTAACGGATCGGTTGTCTGCATCTGACTGACTTTAGCAGCCATTTCATCAAACGCTGCCTTCGTCACCAGGCGCAGGTTGCGATCAAAACCTTGTGTCAGATGCGCGCCATTAGACAATTCGTCGCGAAACTTTGCCGGAATCGTCAATCGTCCCTTATCATCAAGCGAGTGGCGGTACTGACCCAAAAACATTTGTTCTATTTCTCCATTAAACAACCACACGCCGGTCGCCCGGCGCGCCACTTCTTCCCACTTTATCCCACAAGCACACACAGTATATACGAAACACTTCTAAAATGCAAGTGGTTTTGTCCAATTTGAAAGGCGGGCGAAAGCTTTCCGAGCGAAAGAACACGAAAAATCAGGTTGTTTGACTGGCAAAGTCACCCGCGTAGTCTGGTTTTTCGGTTTTTTCTTACTGCGCGGTGAAAACTCTATAGCCTACATGCGATACAATATGGCGAGAAAACACAACTCCAAACCAACGCAGATCACCGAAAGGAACGATGGAATGGAAATATCATTGCATGAATACAACGATAATAATTTGTACCAGGCTTTAGCCGCTTTCAAAAATGAATATCCAGCCTATGAAAGCACTCATCTATTAGATAATTTGCGCGCCCGCGAGTACGCCCGCCTGGAAAAACACAATCAAATCTATTTGGATTACACTGGTGGTGGTTTGTATGCCGCATCGCAGCTTCGCCAGCACATGGCCCTGCTAGAAGAAGGCATTTTTGGCAACCCCCATTCAAAGAATCCAACATCCCTTGCCATGACGCACCTGGTTGAACAGGCGCGTTGTTATGTGCTGGAATTCTTTAACGCCTCCCCCGATGAATATGTGGTCATCTTCACGCCCAATGCCAGCGGCGCGCTGAAACTCGTTGGCGAAGCGTATCCATTTGATGCACACAGCCGTTACTTACCCGTTTTTGATAATCATAATTCCGTCAACGGCATCCGCGAATTTGCCCGCAGTAAAGGCGCGCGAGTAACATACATGCCCACCGTGATGCCTGAATTACGCCTGGGCGCAGCCGAGCTCGAAGCAGAATTGAATCAAGTCGAACCGGAGAGCAACAATCTATTCGCCTATCCGGCGCAATCCAATTTCACCGGCGTGCAACATTCGCTGGAGTGGATTGCGATGGCGCAAGCCAGGGGTTGGGATGTTTTACTTGATAGCGCAGCTTTCGCCCCCACAAACCGCCTTGATCTGAGTATCTGGAAACCCGATTTTGTGCCGCTGTCGTTTTATAAAATATTCGGCTACCCCACCGGAGTGGGCTGCTTGCTGGCCCGTAAAGCAACCCTGCGAAAATTACAACGCCCCTGGTTTGCGGGTGGTACCATTTCGATTACCTCCGTACAGGGCGAAGGATGGCATTATCTGTTAGAGAATGAAGCCGGGTTTGAAGATGGCACCGTCAATTATCTCAATTTGCCCGCCATAGAGATTGGCCTGCGCCATATTGCCAGCATCGGCATTGATATTATTCACGAACGGGTTGCCTGTCTGACTGGCTGGCTGCTGGACCAAATGATAAAGCTGCGCCACAGCAATGGACGTCCCCTGGTGCAGATTTTTGGGCCTACGAACCTGAAAGCGCGGGGGGGGACAATTTCCTTCAGCGTGGACGACCCCGAGGGGACGCGCATCGACTACCGGCGCATCGAAGCGCTGGCGAACCAAGCGAATATCTCGCTACGGACGGGTTGCTTCTGCAACCCGGGAACTGGCGAAATCGTGCATCAGCTAAAACAAGAAGAAATGGCGCAGGTATTCAATCAACCCACTGCATTATCATTTGATGATTTCTTTGATTGGGCGCGCAACGAACATAACCGCAACCCCAGCACAATTCGAATCTCGGTTGGGGTAGTCTCGAATTTTGCGGATGTCTATCGGTTTATACAATTTCTCCATACTTTTAAAGATAAACTGGATGCAGACATTCAGGTCGTTGAAGTGGACTATCCAAAATATGGTTTGCTGCGTGATAGTGCATAATTCCCCCAGAGTTGACAGCTAGACCTTAACACAGACTTCCGAAGTTTTGAAGACTTCAGAAGTCTGTTTGTTATCGGCGCAATTTTCGCCCCATGTCTATGATTTCATCTACCCAGGCTTCCTGATAGGCGTTGTGCAAAATCTCGGACAGCGGATGTAGGACCCGCGCCGGGGTTAGCGGGCGCTCTGCCCAGACACGGTTGACAATAAAATTCACATCCTGATGCACGCCTTTCGTATCAAAGAGAAGGCCGATAAAGGGATGGTGGGTGCGAATATCGGCAAGCAGTTGGCGCGGGATGCCAAAAGCTGAATGTGGGAATGAAAAGGGAACAATCGCCTGCCCGGTGATCTCTTGCACAATGCGGCACGAATCTACGATTTGGGCTTCGATTTCGGCGGCATCCAGCCCGCGCAATTTGGGATGTGATCTGGTATGCGCTCCGATGGTAAAGCCATCGGCGTGCATCTGCCGAATTTGCTCACGTGTCAGATAGGGTTGGACTTCACGCAAAAAGACTTCCCAATCCACACCCAGAACACGGCAAATTTCATCAATCAGGACATCGTCGGAGATGCGAAGTTCTTTGAGCCAAAGAACCCCATCTTCAACGGTTTCAATTTCTGCTGCAAAATTTTTTAGCTGTTGAAGGTTGAAAGTTGGAAAGTTAGTATGTTCAATGCACAGCGAGATTTTGTTGCGGTAAAACATGGCCTGGTTATCGACCCAATCGGTTGCGACGAAAAATGTGCAGGGAATTTTCTTTTTCAGAAGCAAAGGGCGTACAACCGAATAACATTCACTGAAACCATCGTCAAATGAGAGATGCGCGGCATTCGAGGGCAACGATTTACCCTGCGTGTAATGGGCGTGCAGTTGATGATAGTCCACCGGTGTATATTGAGCATGAATGAACTCAATCGCTTCTGCAAACTGCACCACCGGCACCACCGGATACAGCCAGCGGGCATGTTCCATCGGCTCATCAGAAACGGCATGATAGAAAAAATCCACATGCGTCCGGCGCAACAACAACGGATACAATCGCAACGGGATTATGCGGGCGATAAATTCAAGAATTTTTGAGAATATTTTCTTCATTTTGACAGTTGAAGGTTAAAGGTTACAAGTTGAAAGTTGGCAGATTGAATCTGTAATCTTCAACCTGTCACTTTCAAACGGGGTTCACGAAAACGCCATATCGCCATCCACCAGCTTGAAGACCAAATCTTCCCAGGCCTGCGCTAGGGGGCTGTCGTCAGCTTTGGGCATACACTGGTAGATGCGCGCTTTGGAATGCAATAATAATTTTCGCAGCCAACGCGGGCGCAGATATTGCGCCATTTCTTGCGGAATTTCAATCGTATCGGCCTGATGCTGCCGTCCGTAACGCAACGCCAATGCAAACGCATAACGCCTGTCTTCGCGGCGGGCAAATTGATAATCGAGCATTTTTAGAAAAACACTGTCCACTGATTTGCGAGAAATTGAAAAAGTTACAAATCCCAGATACTCACCTTCCGGAGAGGTGATTTCCACCCCAAAGATGCGGTACATAGGGCGTGTATCGGTAAAATAATATTTCATTTGCTCTGTGACGGATTGGCCTTCATCTACGATCCAGGGGTGGTGCAGCATCCAGTTGACCGCGTCCGCGCCGCGGTGGAGTTCGACGTTCGGACGCGGCTCGGGGGTGGTAGACGCCTCCCGAAGACGAGTCACCTCTTCAAGGCGGGCACCCGCCAGAAGTGAGTCCGCCGCGCCGCTCAATATTTGGTAGATAATCTTCTTCGTCCAGGGGGCAAACCAGTTATCCACGCGTTTTATAAAATTCGTCTTCAGGGGGACTTCGCGCTTGATCCGCAGCAGATGTACCATTTTTCGCATCCCGCGGCGCAGCCAAACCAGCGGATTGAGATGCCCCATGCCGGTAGCATCCAGCCAGTAATAATGCAGCGGAGCTCGCTCCCAAAAACCATATTTTTGGCACACCCGCCGGGCATGGATGCTGCCCACGATGAGGTAATCCAGCTTGAGGCTGAGCGCTTCAGCCATGAGCTGCGCCCCAACGCCCTGACCGCGCACCTTGCCCGAAACCGACCAGGTGGTAAACCAGTGAACTTTGAAAAGCTCTTCGCCGCGGCGTAGCAAGAGCGGCAAAATCCCGAAGAAGCCAACAACTTCTTCATCTGCGTCGATAGCGACGAGCAAGGCGATATCGTCTTTGGCGGCGTAGGGATTGTTGGCGTGCGCCAGGGCGCGCTGCATGGTAATTGGGATAAACTGCCCGGGTTGGGCGCTCCCCAGCACGCGCTCAGCATATTCGTGCAGGTTTTTCACTTTGATGTGGTCGAAACGAATATTGCTCATAGTTTTTGATTCTATACAGCACATTTGGAAAATGGCACTGAATTTCAACGCGAATAAACGAACAGCACGAATGAAAAACAAAGAGAATATTCGCGTAATTCGCTACAATAGCGGCATAAGCGCTCAAAAGCAGAGCAGACAATTACACATAGTGTCTCAGAATAGCCTGTATCTGTTCAAGATAGCTACGACCAAAAAGATTGACATGATTGAGCAGATGATAGAGATTATACAGCGGAAAACGACTCCGATAGCCCCCTTCGAGGGAACGCGTTTCTTCATAAGCTCGATAGAAAACTTCGGGGAAAGCGCCAAAGAGAGTGGTCATGGCGAGTTCGGATTCGGCCCAGCCGTAATGCGCCGCCGGGTCAATGATGGCGGGTGCGCCATGCCTGTCGCTGATGGCGTTGCCGCTCCATAAATCGCCGTGTAATAAAGATGCCGGTTGCGCTGGGATGAGATTAGGCAGACGAGCGATGAGTTTATCGAGGCTTTTTTTGTCAGTCGCACTGAGCAGACCGCTATCGTAGGCCAATTGTGCCTGAAACCCTAACCGCTGCTCGGCAAAAAAGGCGAAACCATCTTGCATCCAGGGGTTGGGCTGGGGGGTGCTGCCAATATGGTTGTTGTGTGCGAAACCAAATTGAAGATTGGTGTGTTGGTGCAAAGCCGCCAGTCGACGCCCAAACTCAGGCCAATAATCCTTCTGGCGCGGCGCGGGGGTTAAATCATCCATCAAGAGGAAGTCATCGCCCCAGAGCAAGGGGCGCGGCACAACTGGCCCATCGGCTGTGTTCAGGGCTTCAAGGCCATCGGCTTCACGGGCAAACATATCCGCCGGGGCACGGCGATTGGTTTTAAGGAAAAAGGTTTCCCCCGAAGCAACCCAAAGAATTACGCCATTGCTAATACAGCCACCATCGACGGGGCGCGTGGATTGAATAGCACCATAATTATGAGATTTCAAGTAGTGGATGACCGGAGGTGGGAGCATATTAAAAATAGTGAATAGTAAATGGCGAGTAGGTGAATTCGGTATTCATCCTTCGCTATTCATCACTCCTTGTTCCAAAGCATCTAATAGGCCCTGGCAGGCACGCTGCACAATCTGGAAAACTTCTTCGAAGCCATCAATCCCGCCATAGTAAGGGTCTGGCACAGGGGCATTTGGCCCGCCCTGGGGGTCAAACTCGCGCATCAGACGAATTTTCTGGCGCGCAGTTTCGCTATCGGCCAGTTGTGCTAAATCGGCATGGTTGCTGGCATCCATGGCAATAATCCAGTCAAATTCGATAAAATCGCGCTTTATCACCTGGCGCGAGCGGCCAGTATAGCGAAAACCGTGTTCGGCGGCCACACGCCGCATCCGGCGATCAGGCTCTTCGCCAACATGCCAACCTGAAGTTCCAGCGGAATCGACTTCGTATTTATGCCCCAGGCCAGCCTGCTCAGCCAGATGCCGGAACATGCTCTCCGCCAGGGGGCTGCGGACAATATTCCCCAAACATACAAAACAGATGCGGGTTGAATCACTCAATCGAGGCCTCCAAATGCGCTAAAAATAACCTCCGAATCGTACCATAAAAGACGGCAGATTACAGACCGCAGAGCAAATAAATTGCTCATCATTGCGGTGTGTAATCTGCCGTCCGTCGTTAATCGTTACGTAAAATCGCTCGCCGATTGAATTCGGTATCAGTCGCGGTTGGCCGCATCCATCACAGCTACGGCGGCAATATTGACAATATCGCGCACATCAGCGCCAGTTTGCAAGGCATGCACCGGAGCGCCCATCCCCAGCAAGATCGGGCCAATGGCCCGAGCGCCACCGAGCCGAGCCAGGAGCTTATAGGCAATATTTGCGGATTCCAGCGAGGGGAAGATCAGAACATTGGCATCTTTTACCTGGCTGAAGGGGAAGCGCGTCTCGATGATTTCAGATATTACGGCTGTATCGGCTTGCATTTCACCATCCACAACCAAGTCAGGGCGTTTCGCACGGATCAATTCCAATGCCTTTTGTACTTTCGCCGTTAGCGGATGCGGCGTGCTGCCAAAATTCGAGAACGAAAGCAGGGCTACCCGCGGTTCAATCTCGAGTTGGCAAGCAAAATCCGATGCCAGGCAAGCAATCTCTGCCAAATCTTCCGCTGTAGGGTCAATATTCACGGTCGCGTCTGCAAAGATATAAACTTGTTTATCAATCACCATGATATAAGCTGCAGCGGCCTTTTTTGTACCAGGCTTCGTCTTATGAATTTGCAAGGATGGCCGCAACACTTCCGGATAGTGACAGGTTAGCCCGGAAACGAACGCATCCGCATCGCCCATTTTAACCATCATCGACCCGAATACATTGGGGTCTTTGACTAGCTCAATCGCATCTTGTACTGTCACACCCTTGCGCTGGCGCAGTTCATAAAAAGCCTGGGTATATGCATCAATCCGGGCGAAATTCTTGGGGTCTTCGACATGAGGGCAACAACGCAGTCCCAACTCTTCCACGCGGTTATGGATATATTCAGGGCGGCCCACCAAAATCGGTTGGCCAATGCCCTCTTCCTCCACTTGTGCTGCAGCGCGGATAATTTTATCTTCTTCGCCTTCGGCAAAAACAACCCGTTTCTTCGGTGAGGCAGCCTGGGCTTTGTGCATAATAAAGTGTCGCACCCGCTGACCACTTCCCTGACGATAGGCCAACTGCTCACGGTATTCGTCCAAATCAATCTCACGACGTGCAACGCCAGTTTCCATAGCAGCTTTAGCAACAGCTGGGGCTACCCAAAGCAATACCCTGGGATCAAATGGCTTGGGGATAATATAGTCGTCACCCAAGCGCATGCTCTCTACCCCATAGGCTTGCAGAACGCTGTCGGGCACATCTTCTTTGGTGAGGTTTGCAAGCGCATAAGCCGCGGCCAATTTCATCTCGTCATTGATGGCGCTTGAGCGGACATCCAGGGCGCCACGGAAAATAAAGGGGAAGCCCAAAACATTATTGACCTGATTGGGGTAATCCGAACGTCCAGTTGCCATAATGCAATCTGGGCGCGCTTCCTTAGCAAGTTCGTATTTGATTTCAGGGTCTGGATTCGCCATCGCAAAAATAATTGGGCGGTGGGCCATGGTTTTAACCATTTCCTGTGTTAGCACATCGGCCACAGAGAGACCGTAAAACACATCGGCGCCAACCATCGCATCGGCCAGCGTGCGCGCATCCGTCTCGCGGACAAATTGGGCTTTATACTTATTTAAACTGGGAAGGCGCTCTGTAGTCAATACGCCACGCGAATCCAGCATCATAAGGTTTTCTTTGCGCACCCCCAATTTAATCGCCAAATTTGCACAAGAGACTGCAGAAGCTCCCGCCCCATTGACCACGATTTTCACTTCGTCAATCTTCTTGCCAACAACTTCCAGGGCGTTCATTAACCCGGCGCTGGAAATAATCGCCGTGCCGTGCTGGTCATCGTGGAAAACAGGAATATCCAGCATTTCCTTGAGCGTCTCTTCAATATAGAAACACTCTGGGGCTTTAATATCTTCAAGGTTAATGCCGCCAAAAGTTGGCGCCATAGCTGCCACAACTTGGATGATTACATCAGAATCATGCGTGTCGAGTTCAATATCGAAAACATCAATATCTGAAAAGACTTTGAAAAGCACCCCTTTGCCTTCCATAACCGGTTTGGAGGCCAGCGCGCCCCGATCGCCAAGTCCCAGAATAGCCGTGCCGTTGGATACCACCGCGACCAGGTTTCCCCGCGAGGTATATTCATACGCCAAATCCGGATTATCGGCAATTTCCAATACCGGAATCGCCACCCCAGGAGAATACGCCAAAGACAAATCCCTTTGCGTATCCAGTGGTTTGGTTGGCAAAATCGAAATTTTCCCCGGTTTACCATCTAAACGATGATATTCCAGAGCATCTTCACGAGTGATCTTACTCATCATACACTCCTTCGTAAGGAATAGAAGAAAATGGGATGCATCACAGGACTTGTGGAGAGTTGATTCCTGCTTCCAGGCTCTTTCCTATTCCCAAAGCATTGCCCGATAAAACGCATCCGCGAAAGTAGGTTTATTTTGCCCCCAAACAGGAACCGTGCAAAGTTTCGTTTGTCACCTTTTCAGCAGAAACCTGACTAAAAATTTACACTGCCTTCCATTATCAACGCAATCATGTTAAACTGTTAGCAGATGCCAAAGCGCTCACCGAAGGAACCCCAATCTTATGAGCAACGCTCAAAATAAGCGTTCCGAAATATTGGGTGAATCCACACTCCATCGGGGCAATATGTACCAGATCGTTGATGTTATCTCCACCGGTTCGCTTGCGCTGGATATTGCGCTGGGTGTAGGTGGCATCCCCCGGGGCCGCATTATAGAAATATTTGGCCCCGAATCTTCAGGAAAAACGACACTGGCACAACACATCGTCGCCGAGACGCAGAAGCTGGGTAATACCGCCGCTTTCATCGATATGGAGCACGCCTTCAACCCAGCCTATGCAACAATCTGCGGCGTCGATGCGAACAGCTTGCTTGTTGCTCAACCCGAAACCGGTGAACAAGCACTTGAAATCACCGAAACACTGGTACGCTCTGGCGCTGTTGACCTGATTGTGATCGACTCTGTTGCGGCGTTGGTGCCCCGAACCGAGTTGGAGGGCAATTTTGGCGACGAGCATCAAGGTTTGATGGCCCGCCTGATGACACAGGCTTTACGAAAACTTTCAGGCGTACTCAAACAAACCAGCGCCACTATTATCTTTACCAATCAAATCCGCTACAGAATTGGCAAATTCTATGGCAACCCCGAAACAACACCCGGGGGCAACGCCCTAAAATTTTATGCATCTGTCCGAATTGATATGCGCCATCTGGAGAATATCGAATTGGATGGAGAAATTATAGGCAATCGAGCGCGCGCACGCGTGGTCAAAAACAAACTTGCCCCGCCATTCCGCAATGCGGAACTTAACATTTTGCATAACAAAGGTATCTCCAAAACCAGCGAGATCGTTGAGTTAGCTTGTGAATTGGAGATCATCAGCCAGCAGGGTGCTTTTTATCAATTCGACAATCTAGCTCTGGGGCAAGAACGCCATGAAATTGAAGTGTTCTTGCGGCAAAACAGAGCAATCGCCGAAGAAATCGAAACCGCCATACGGCTGGCCTTATTACCGCATCCACGGATGCCACTTGTACATTGACACATCTCTGCTATCCATCAGGATAGCCCCCAAACGAACGTCAGCATTATATAGTGCATTCGTTTGGCAAATTGATACCGCGCCCGATTTATTCTCTTTCATTTTTTTAGGCGCGGCCATGGCTTTGAAAATATCTCAGTAAAAGTAATACTGTTCTGGAAATTGGCCCCAACTTATAGCGTTTGTTCTGAAGGAGAGAAAATCTTAGCTGCTAGTGTTCGTTTGCTAAAACTAAAAACTATGCTCAAATCAAGAAATAGTGCCATTCACGAACCTGCGTACCTATATTCTACGATTTTATTCCGTTAATTTTTTAGCAGCTACGAGATTTTCGAGTATTCCAAAACCAAAGGGCAATTTTCGACAATAATCAGTCTAAATCGCTTCGAGATCTATTGAGCGTAAGGCTCATTTTCCATAACTGAGATACAAATTCGCGCTGCACAAAGCCGTGGCAATTTACTATGCCAGGGCTTTTTTTGTTGTTGCACCTTGACTTATGAAAAAGACAATTACTGCGCTACAAGCCCAAAAGAAGAATCCCGATCGCATCAGCGTCTTTTTAGATGACGAATTTGCCTTTGGACTTTACCACATTGTGGCGGCGCAGTTGCGCATTGGGCAGCAGCTTGAGACCGAAGAAATTCAGCAGTTACGACAAGCTGAGGCCGGTGAAAAAGCTTACCAACGAGCGTTAAATTTTCTCAGTTATCGCGTGCGCACCGAGATAGAAATTCGGCGCAATCTGGCGAAACATGACACACCCGAAGATGTTGTTGAAGATGTGTTGGAGCGCCTGCGCCGCAACCGGTTTGTAGATGATGCGTATTTTGCACAAACCTGGGTTGAAAATCGGAGCGATTTTCGCCCGCGCGGGCGCAGGGCTTTGCACAGTGAACTTCGTCAAAAAGGCATCGCGGACGAGATCATCCAGGAAACATTGCTGGACCTGGATGAGCAAGCGCTTGCGCTCCGGGCCGCCGAGAAGAACGCCCGCAAATATCGTCGACTGGAATGGCCGGAATTTCGCAAGAAGCTATTGGGATTTCTGGCTCGCCGCGGCTTCAACTACGATGTATCCGCGCCCGCGGTTGAACAGGCCTGGGCCCGAATGCAAGACGAAGCTTAGGGAGCAGAATCCACACCGGTTACAGGTTTGAATTTCCCGCTCCGGGCCGGGCATCCCCTAAAAAGGGCAAGCCAGCCATACCTTATTCGCAAATAGACATACGAGGCAACTATGAAAGAAATCATCCCCTTTATCTTTCCACTGTTCGCACTGCTGATTGGTGCAGCAATAGGCTATTCTATAAAAGCCTATCTGGCTCATCAGGCCAATCAAAGGCTGGTTGAGCAGAGCGAAAATATTCTTACAAAAGCTGAACAAAAAGCCCATGAAATTGTATTGGAAGCGCGCGACGAAATTCTAAAAGAGCGCCAGGAAACTGAAGAAGAAATTGCCCGGCGGCGGCAGGAAGTTTCGCGCTCGGAGGATCGCCTGCAACGGCGCCACGACCAGCTCGACAAACGTTCCGAACGCCTCGAACAGCGCGAGCAATCGCTGAATAATCGTCAAAGCACGCTTGATCGTCAGACGAACGCCATTGAAAAAATCGAAGGCGAGGCCCGTGAAAAGCTGGAGAAAATTGCCCGCATGAATGCGGAAGAAGCCCGTAGTATTTTGCTGGCTGAGGTCGAAAAAGGTGCCCGTGACGATATGGCGCGTATTATCCGGCAGGTTGAAGCCGAAGCCCAAGAAGAAGGCGACCGCCGCGCTCGCAAACTGGTGGCCGATGCCATTCAGCGAGTGGCTTCTGAGCATGTGGTCGAAGTGACTTCATCCAATGTTGTGCTCCCCTCTGATGATATGAAAGGCCGCATCATTGGCCGCAACGGGCGCAATATTCATGCCTTTGAACGCGCAGCCGGGGTGGATGTGATCGTTGATGACACGCCTGAGGCGATTACGATCTCCAGTTTTGATCCGGTACGCCGCGAGGTGGCCCGACGCTCGATGGAAAAACTGGTGCTGGATGGGCGCATTCATCCGGCGCATATTGAAAAGATCGTCAAAAAAGAAGGCAAAGAAGTTGAGCGGGTGATTGTTGAAGCCGGTGAGGAGGCCGCTTTTGAAGCTGGCGTTCCCGGGCTGCATAAAGAGATTATCAAGAAATTGGGGCGGCTCAAATTCCGCACGTCTTACGGACAAAATCAGTTGGCGCACGCGGTCGAATCGGCCAAACTGGCATCAGTGATTGCGGCAGAATTGGGTGCCAATGTAGAACTCGCCAAAGCGGGCGGTTTGCTGCACGATCTGGGCAAAGCCATGGATCACAACGTTGAAGGCACGCACGCCGGAATTGGGGCGGAATTTGCCCTGCGCTACGGGGTTCCCCCCTTGGTGGTGAATACCATCGCCGCGCATCATCATGAAGTCGAACAGGAAACTGTGGAGGCGGTGATCGTTGAGGCGGCGGATGCCATCTCCGGAGCGCGACCCGGCGCCCGGCGGGAGAGCGTGGAACAATATATCAAGCGCGTGCGCGCGCTCGAAGAGATTGCCAACACCCATGAGGGTGTGCGCGAAACCTACGCCCTGCAGGCGGGCCGCGAAATCCGCGTCTTCGTACACCCCGAAAACGTGGACGACCTGGCTTCAATCCAGTTGGCCCGCGACATCTCCAAACAAATCGAAGAGACAATGCAGTACCCCGGCCAAATCAAGGTGACGGTCATCCGCGAGACGCGGGCAACCGATTATGCGAAGTAGGGATTGGGCGACCGGGTATTAGGAAACAGGAAGCCCCTTCTTATCAAGTTGAAAAGAAGGGGCTTTTTTTATTGAATGGAGTGAGGCGGATCAGGCGAGCTCGCCAGCGTATTTCAGCAAACGCAAACCTTCGAGACGCAAAACTTCGGGGAAGATGGCTTTATAAATATTGCAATTGGGAGATTGAACATCGTAGCGCCCGGTAGCACGGAAAGTCTCCAGCGGACAGCCGCCCGCGCACCAGAATTTCCAATCGCAATCGCGGCAGCCTTCTTTTTCTCCCACAGAGATATTCTGCACGCCAATCTGATCGCCGCGGATCAGCTGCAATGGATCTTCGGTATGGATATCAGCGACTGCCTCATTCATCTTCATCTGGCACTTCGCCACGCGTCCATTTTGGTCGAATACCAGATAATCCTGCCCCACCGAGCAGGTACGCTCATGCGGCACAGCCAGGTTGGCTCGGTCGGTCAATGATGCCAGTAAACTATGTTCCGGTAAATTATCTTCAATCACATCAAACGCCATCAGCATCCCGGCGATGATTTTTTCTTCTTCGAGTTTCAAATCCGTATGGGTGACGGATAGATCATTCTGGCGGTAAAAGTTTGCGCTGAACGGCAAATCTCGCTCCAGCACCCAGGCGATGATCTCCGGCAGGCCCTCAGCGTTGCGCCCGCTGACGGTAATCGAAATATGCGGCACAAGCGCATGGTCAAGCGCCAATTCCACCGCTTCGGCGACATCCTTGAACGTGCCGCGCCCCCCGGCGTAAGGACGTTGCGTATCGTGCCAGTCACCCATCCCGTCGAGGGAGATCATCAAGCGTAGATTTAGGGATTGAAGATTGGTGATGATTTCTTCGGTGAGCAGGGTTCCATTAGAAAGCACAACCCCATCGAGTTCCAGGTCGTTCTCTGCTGCGAGTTGTTGGGCGTATTGGTGCAATTCTAAAATCAAAGGGAAGCGCAGCAACGGCTCGCCGCCCGCATATTTGAGCTTGACAGTTTCAAAGCCAT
>Ga0233437_1001207_pt1 | contig 49375 bp, 41 predicted proteins | sample SI_122_August201_FD_182714 | JGI IMG/M metagenome (GOLD analysis project Ga0233437, IMG submission 182714) | Seawater microbial communities from Saanich Inlet, British Columbia, Canada - SI_122_August2016_200_MG | ecosystem: Environmental > Aquatic > Marine > Inlet | place: Canada: British... | reverse complement strand
GCTAGTTATCTTGCTGGTCAAGCATGTGGGGAAGAGGGAGCTCGTATTCCATTACATAAGATACCCGATATTTATATGAGACTTCAACATTTAGATATTTAACTACTTTCAAGTAATGAAAAATGCAAACATTTATAAACTTATCAGTACTTTTAATTATAAATGCAACCTCAAAGCGATCCAAATTGTCCATTATGTAAAGTTATTAGTGGAGAATATCCTTCAAAGACAATTTATGAAGATGATAAAATCCTCTGCGCTCTTGATATTAACCCAGCAACAAAAGGTCACGTTATTCTAATTCCTAAACAACATTTTGCAATTATGCCAGTAATTCCACCTGATGTGTTTAAACATATGTCTAGAGTGGCTATTCAAGTGTCAAAAGCACTAAGGGGAAGAATGATGTCTAACAAAAACACAATTTTTGTTGCTAATGGTGGTGTTGCAGGTCAACAATCGTCACATTTTTTGATGCATATTATTCCTTCAGACAAATTAAAAAATTTTGAAATAGAGTCAATTGAAGAAAAAGATGATGCGGTTTATGAAGCTTTAAAGAAAAATTTAACCATCATGATGATGAATCACTCTAAGCGAGAACAAATAAATTTAGGATTTGTGGAAACAGAATATTTAGTCGAAAACGATGAACTTATTGCAAAGATTCCCGATAGAATTTCTGCAAAAGGTCATATACAAATTAATGCAAAAAATAAGCTAAACCTTGCATCAGTTGAAGATTTCTTTTATTTGGCAAGTTATAGTGCAACAGCTAGTTTTGAATTTTTAAGTGCACATGGTTCAAATATATTAATTAATGAATCAGACGATGAACTAAGTGCTCATGTTGTTCCTAGGTTTACTGGAGATGGTCTTAATTTCATGTGGTCTCCAAATAAATTTGATGACTTAGTTATGGATAATCTTCAAAAATCAATTTCGTTTGGAACTGTAGGATTAGTTTTAAAAGATCCAGAAAAAAAAATTAAGTTTGATTGTCTGGATTCACTAGATCAAATAAAACCATCAGTATCAACAAGTTCAAGTTCTAATATTAAACAAAATCTTTTTGATAAAATTTAGTTAATAAGTATATTCTAATTTAAAAACAAAAATACTTTAATTCTAGTATTTCTAGAATATTTTTGGTTTAAAAAAAGTGTAATTATTTTTAACTTCTGAACCATCTTGGAATTCGATAATTAAAAACAAAAATGTTTTTAATTTCGAAGCCCTCAGGTATTGATAGTTTAAAAAAGGATTTTTCTTTTTTTTTTAAACTTCGAAATCATTTTTGATTTCGATAAGTTTTTAAAAAAAAGAATATTTAAATATATCATAACAATTAACAAAATTAGGTTTTTTGGAGGGTTAATAATATGAAAAAGTTTTTTGGATCACTAAAGGATAAAGTAAAGAGCTGGGGTTTTGATGATGACTCAGAAGAATTTGAAGAAGAATATCTTGAGCTTGACACAAATATTAAGAAACCAGTTTCAAGTAAAGTCATAGTTAGACCATTTGTCCTTGAAGATTTTTCTGATGTTAAGCCAGTATTGGATTCACTAAGAGAAGGATATACTATTTGTCTTGTAAATATAAGGCCATTAAAGGATAAAGATTTGGTTGAGTTAAAGAGAGCAATCAACAAATTAAAGAAAACAACTGATGCAAGTAGTGGTGACATTGCAGGATTTGGAGATGATTATTTGGTTGTAACTCCAGGGTTTGCAGAAATTTATAGATCAAAAGAAGAAGATTCAAGTGAAGTATAGTAACGCAACAGAATAATTGAACAGCGTTACTAATAATTAAATTTCTTTATCAACTTGAAATATTAATTTGTTAGTTTTCTTAAGAAATTTAATATATAATTCTTTTTTTTTATATATTTAAAATAAATTTTAACAAAACACCTACAGTTCTGTCTTCCTTTATTTGTCCGTTTAAACACATTTCTTTTATTTCATCAAAAGTTTTCCAGACAGGTTTTATTACTTCTCCATGTTCAAGTTGTTGACCAGATTCTGAAACTTCAAACTCATCTACAATGAAATAATATAGGTCCCATTCTATTGTGGTTCCTGCATGAGCTTTTTGAAGTAATTCTATGTTTTGAACTTTAATTCCTGTCTCTTCAAGACATTCTTTGATTGCTGCACGTTTAGCATGTTTAACAAGAACATCATTATTCTTTATTGCAGATGCATAATTTTCTAGATTATCAAAAACTTTGCCTGCAGGAAGTCTATAATCAAAACCATTTATTTCAGTTCTAAATTCATGATTAATTAACATTTTATTTTTATTAACGATAATAACTCTAACACCAGGTGTTCTTCTGGCTATTTCAAAATCAGTTTTTTTAGTTCCACAGATCATTGGTCTTTTTACAATTTGAAAAATTTTACCTGTATAATCAATTTTGTCTTTTGAATACTGTGTCCATTTATTCATTTTAGAATTTTAAATATTCTAATAGTTTATCAAGTTTATTTATGAAATATACCAAGTTTCGTACTGAAACGTTAGTTAATTTTAACTAACGAACCCCTTTGGAGCGATCAGGATTTTTTACTTCAAAAAATCTGTAATTTCACTAAAATTATTCTTCTTTAACTCAAATCTAAAACCAAAATGGTCACTATTAACATCAATTATTTTCAAATTAGAAAATATGTTTTTTATTTTGGTAATGGAATTTTTTCTTTGAATTACATCATTGTTTCCATTAATTAATAATGTCTTTATACTACTATTGAATATGGGAAGTTTGTACCAAATCACTTTATTAAACCTATCTCCAACTTCTTTTAATTGTTCATTAGTTTGTTTATCTATTTGTAGAACATGTGATTTTTTGAAAAATATAAATAAAAAGGATATGATTCTAGCATAAATTCTTCTTAGAATAGAGGAGAATTTTGATGGAAAAAATAGTATTGAAAGCATTATTCTTTCAATAAATGTGAAAAATTCTCCTGAACCCATTAAAACCAATTTGTTTATTTTTATTATTTTTGCAATTTCAATCGCTAATGATCCTCCAATAGATTCACCAATTAAGATTGGGTTTTTAATTTTCAATTGATTAATAAAATTTGATATGTCTATTGCCATATCTTCCATCTTATTTGATTCAAATTTAGTTTTTTTATGACCTGGAAGATATAGTGCAAGAATATAATATTTTTTTGATAATTCTTTTATAAGCTCAGAATATGCAGATGCTTCTCCCGGTCCTTCTGGAAAAATAATAATAGTCTGATTTTTACTATTTCCCTGTTTTATGTATGAGATAGCATATAGTTTATCTTCAAATTTACATTCCATTAATAAGATTAGAAAAAGTAATAATATAATAAATCTATTAACCTACTTTAAATAAACTCATTGCAAGCATAGCAACTGTCATTAAGATTAAAGAATGTTTTAAGCCTGAAGTTAGATCACCTTCGGCCATTTTACCAATTATAACTCCTGCAAAAAGTCCTTGAATTAATGAGAGCATTACAAAAACTCCTCTAAGACTTACAAACCAATCAGATAGTGATTGAACAAACCCTCGTAAACTTCCAAATTTAATTGTTACAGTCATTTGTAAATCAGATGCACTACCAGTTGACGAACCAACTCCACCTAATGCAGAACCTCCCAGTAAGCTTCCACCTTCACCCCCATCACCCATTAAGTAAGGAACCAACATATTTTGAACTAGAATCATTACTGCAATAAAAATTAAGAAAATAATATATGATTGGACAATTTGGGAATGAACACTTGCTTTTCTTTGTTCTTTGATCTTTTTAATTTCAATTAATGACATTGTAATGGATTCAAGAACATCTTCCATGTTACCACCAGATTGTTCAGCTTCAATTACAGTTGCAACTGCTCGTCTTATGACATCATTGCCTGTAGAATTGCTAAAAAATAGTAACGCTTTATGCACAGGAATTGCCCATTCTACTTGATGACCTAATTTAATTACATAGGGTGATAATGCACCATAATCAGTTTTTGAAATATGAATAATTGATCTTGAGACTGGCATACCTGATCTAATAGCTCCGGATAAATTTCTAACAAAATCTACAAATCTTGTTTCAATTTCTTTTTGTCTTATACCTTCTTGAAAAAAATCAACCCAGAACTGGAAAGATCCAACAACAAATGACACAATTATTAGTGGAACAAATAATTTTGAATCTTTAAACATGGCTATATTTACAAAAAATACAAAACATCCTATTGCAATTCCAACTAAATATTTATTGTCGAATTTCATTTATTGTCTTTGTTGGTTAATAATGGTGTGTAACATTAATGAAGGTTTTCCATTTATGGATATCACTTTTTTGTTGTAATTTAATTATTTAATTATGTACTTTTTTAATTTGTGCAACAATTATACTCAATTGCTTGCGGTGATGGGGCTATTAAATTATATTTCAGGTTGATTTAATTCTAAAAATATTATGAATAATATGTTCATTGCAGGTATAACCAGATAAGTTCCAATAGTAATTATTGTGTTTACACTCACACCACCAATTTTTCCTCCAAGGACGGATACTAATGAGAGCGCTACAACAAAAAATAATGGTGCTGCAATTAATACACCTGTATAAATATCTGAGTAAGTCCCAAGAGACTCAACATATTTTTGTCTTTCAAGTCTATAATTAAGCAATGCCTCTTGGCTTTTCTGGGTTAAAAATTCTTTAATGTCCCCACCTGTTTCAATTGTTGAGACAAATCCATCTATAAATTCTTTGAACTGTTGTGACGGAGTAACAAGTGCGACAGCTCTTAGTGCAGTCAATATGTCATATCCAAAAAAGTCAATATAATTTGAAACTTTTTCTATTTCAATTGAGATATCACCATATTCTCTTGAATTTGAAATTAACTTAAACATTACTGCAGGACTTACACCTGATGCAATAACAGAAGCCATATGATCTATTGCAAAAGGAAGGTTAGTATTAATTGAAGTTCTTCTTGCTTTTGCTTTAATGTTTGGATAATATGATCCAAGACCAAATGCGATTCCAGACATCATAGTTGTACCAAGCATTGTTTTTAAAAAGACTAATCCAAAATGGCCTCCCTGAAACGCAAAAAATATAATGAATATTGGGAAAAAGACTATTCCTATAATCATGGTAACAAAAAACATAATATTAATGTAAGTATTTGCTAAGATCTTTAAATTAGCATATCTTACACTTTGGTATATTTTCTTAAAAAATCCAGGATATTTCTCAATAAAATAAATACTAATTTTTCTGACTGTAATGTTTGCAAGATATCCAAGAGAATTTGCTTTATAAATCTCAGGTTTTTTCTTGGAAATAATATGTTTTAATTCTTTGATTTGTTTTTCAAGTAGATAAGGATTTAAAACATCTTGTTTAGTTGAAATTTCTTTTTGTTTGGAACCTTTTTCATATGAAAGAATGGAAGGTAATATTTTTGTACGTCCAAATATCTCATTATCTTTTGGTTTAGGTCTAGTATCTTGTTTATTACTGAATATGTATGAAAAAAATTCTTTTGAAAATATCCCACCAAACACTATACTTTCATTGGATTTTTCTTTTAGCCAAGGTTTTTCTTTTGCTTGAATTGCATATACTAATCGTTTCATGAAATTCAAGTTTACTGGTGCTGGAACTTTTGGAACATCTCCTCTGGAAGGTCTTGGAGGAACTATAGAAATTTTGTTTTTATGAGCAAAATCATTTATTTCTTTTGTTTCTCTTTTTTCTTCAATTTTTGCTTGAGCTATTTCAATATCCGATATATCTAAAGTATCTAAATTAGGTAAAACAGTTTTGGCTTGTTTTTTCTTTAAATCTTTAACATATTTTAGTGATTCAAAACTTCTATCATTTTCAACAGAAAAAAGAATTGCACTGTTTAGCTGTTTAATTCTATTTTTTAATGATGCAATATATTTTTTATAGGATAAAAATACTTCATCTTTGCTTCTATTGGATAAAATCTTATTTTTAAGATTATTGTATTTTTTGAAATTTATTTGTTTTTGCTGATACCTTACTTCGAGGTTGTTTATTGATGCTAAAACACTATAAATATTATTTTGAGCTACTAGTTGTTCATCTAGTATTTGTTTCATTTCCCGCAAATGTTTTTTGATTTTTAGCATTTTTTAAGAATTTGTTGAGTCTTTATCAATTAAGTAATTAAGTAAGAGCATTTCTTTTTTTAGAAGTTTCATCTTTAAATTTGCAACTTCAAGCTCCTTTTTTGTTGGATAATCATTTTGTCCAAGATCATTATATATTTCACTAAGTAATTCAAATTTCTCAATTTTTTCTTTAAGATTATCAAAGTTTGTGTTCATAGGACTCCATATTCTCTTAGGATTTTTTCTGGATCAATATAATACTCTTTAATGATTAAATTAATTTGTTTAAAGTCTGTCATTTTTCGATTTGCAAGTGTCTGAAGAAGCATTGCTCTAAGTTGTAATTCTCTGTTAAGCACATCTATTGTAATTCCTGCTCTTTGACTAATTTTTTGTAGTATATATAATCCTTTTTTTTGTTCAACCTTATCAGTAAATGGATCCCATGCAAAGGGAATATTATGTGTAACAACTTGGTCTTTAACACTTTGAATTTCTACTAATTCTTTTAATCGTCTAATATTTTTTGTTGATTCTTTATGATGTGTCATTACACATACAATATCTAGAGATTCGATTAAACTTGGAGATAGATTAATCGGTGGGGTTTCAAGTCTTCTAACTAATGTTTCAACACTTCCAGCGTGAAAAGTACCAAATGAACTGTGGCCTGATGCCATTCCTTGGAATAATACAAAAGCTTCTTTTCCACGGATTTCTCCAACAATTACGTAGTCTGGAGCTTGTCTAAAACTTTCTCTTAATAAATCAAAAAGAGTAATTTCTCCATATTCTTTACCCATTAAATTTGGAATACCAAATCCACTTCTTGTAACAGTAGGCATCCAGTTATCATGTGCAAGATTTAACTCTCGAGTGTCCTCAATTGATACTACACGAGCGTCTTCGGGGATAAAACTTAATATTCCATTCAAAAATGTTGTTTTACCTGATGCAGTTTCTCCAATTATCATGAAATTAAATTTGTGCTCTATTGCAAGCCATAAATATGCAAACACCATTGGGGATGCGGTTCCAAAATTTATCATATGAATTGGTGTCCAGGGGTCTTTGGTAAATTTTCTAATTGTAAATGTTGGACCTCTTGTAGTTACATCTTCTGAATAAGTAGCATTAACTCTAGATCCATCTGGAAGAGTACCATCTAAAAGTGGTTTTGCATAACTTACATATCTACCACATTTTTGAGCAAGCTTTTCTACGAAATCTGTTAATTCTTGCATATCGTCGAATTCAACAGTTGATCGAATATTTTCGTATTTTCTGTGAACCAAGTATATTGGAAATCCCAATCCATTACATTCAATATCTTCAATATAATAATCATTAAGTAACGGTTCAATTCTGTTTAATCCTACTGAATCCCTAAAAATATAATACATTAATTTTAGATATGTGTCTTTTGATACTTTTGTACCCAGTTCAACTAAAATACTTTGTACGTTTCGCTCAAGATAATTAATCAATTCAGAAACTTTTTCAACTTTTGCAATACTTATGTTTATCATTTCTTCTAGTGCAAGCATGATTAATCTAAGAATTTCTTGTTCAGATTCACTGAGTTCAGGTTCTTCAACTCGGTAAATTAGTTCTTCTTGTTTTTTATCCCAATATATATGTGCATAAGCATATGGAGCCATTAAGGGATATCTAATATCAATCTCTAGTTTGTTTTTTATATCTGGCAATTCAACTATTTCTGTCGTTTTCTCTATTTTAAATATTGTTTCTTCTTCTACCATTTTTTTACTTATGAATTTATTTGGATGTTTTTAACGTTTACTTTTAGATAGTCAGAGTATGAACTTAGTGTAAAAACTAAGTCATATGTTGCAAAGGAAGTGTCCATATGTGCAGTTACTTGAGCTTGACCAAGATTTGTATTGTTGCCAGAGGGTGTCATGGAAGTATATCCTGTCCCATTAAAACTAGTAACATCGTCATTTAGATTAAAAATAAAATCTCCTGACATTGCTTCTCCATTAAAACTAATATTATGAATTATTCCACTTGTATTTATGTAATCCCAAGATTCTTTAGAATTTTTTTTGTTAAAATAAGCCCTAAATGTATCGTTTTTAATTGTAGATTCTAAAATATAATAATTGGTTGTGTCATAGGTTTTTACATTTGCATTACTAGAAATTATTACATTTCCTAATTTTGTACTTGATCTTGGACTAATTATTTCTTTGTCAGTTTCAATTTCCCAGACCAGTTGATCATTTTCAAATTTTATTTCACCATCTCTAATTTCAAATGAAACTGTTGCTTGACTTCCCTCTCCTTGGTTTGAAATTTCTGTTATATGTCTATCTAAATTAATCATGATATCTGACACTTTTTCAATAACAGCTCTATCTTTTAATTCAGTAAGTATTGGAACTCCTGTGTTAAGAATTAAAACTAAAGCAAGTATTGCAACCATAGTATAAATAATTACACTAACCCAGATTTGTCCTTTTTTATACTTCATCTTTTAATTTCAACTCCATTTTCAACACAATTTTCAACAATTAAATTTATTGAATTTTCAATGTAAATATCCTTAATAAATAATTCTCTACTTTGACCAGGAAGAAATACTGGGTCAAATTCATATAATTTATCATTATTTTCAATATCAGACATAATTTTTGCAGTTGTAATATTGAAATTAAGACTATCACTTATTAAAACTAATGATATATTTTTAATTCCAAATTTTTTGTCAACTATTTGAAAATTTAAATTATTACAGTTAAAACCTTTTTTCTGATGATTAATTTCATTAAATCCACTATTGATTAAATTCCAAACATGGGATACAAATACTACTGCAATTACTGCAAATAATAAATACAATAATAGCTTAAATTTTGAACTTGTCATATTTCATCACAATCATATATCTCTTCAATTTCAATTCTATTGTCTGAGCAAATATCAACACTTTCTCTTGTATGTTTTATAATTGGAGATATTATAATTTTGCTAGGTGGGAATTCAAAATTTGAAGTGTCATCAGTCTTTGTTATGTTTAAATTATATTTTGTTCTATTATGAGCTCCTAACGGTGTTAAATCATCAACTGTTGTTGGACGCTCATTGTAATCAAGTATGAATACTCTAATCCCTTCTGCATTTGCACTTCCTGAGTTTTGGACAATTACTTCAAGATTGTTTAGTCCAAAACCATCTGACCCCGTTCTATTGTAACAAATATATTCCCTGCTTCCAATCTCAAGAATTTCAAGATCTAAATCTAGTGAGCAAGTTAAACCTCTTTCCATTTTGTCTGATGCTTTATCCCTAAGTTCTATTGTTGAAGTTTGAGTGAAATTCATTACAATACCTCCTAAAGTTAGTGCAAAAACTAGTAATAAAACTGTAGCTATTAATGGAGATACTCCTTTTTTTGTTAACATATTTTTAGTTCACCTACTTCTTTGACAACAGTTTGTTCTTCACAATAAATATTCTTATTATTTTTTGTAACAATAGGAACTAATTCTATTTGAGAAAGAGATCCCTTTTTTAGCAATATTAAGTGTTCAGTTTCTCCAGGAAATAGCTCGATATAAATTATTGTTGAGTCTAAATAATCTACTAGGTCAGGATAAATACCGATTGATCTAAAAATGAATCCTTCAACATCATAGGTTTCAACATTTGATATATTCATAATAATTGTTGTTGAAGTTTGACAAGCACCGTCAACACTAATACCGATTTCTTGACATGTTAAAGGGTCTGTTCTTTTTGACAATTCTTCTGTTCTTGAGGTAGCTTGTTCAATTGACCAATTATATAGTAAAAAACTTAAAGCAACGACCATACCAAAAATCAATATCCAGCTCATATATTGATTTTGTGCTTTTTTGTTAATTTGGATCACCTATGATAAATAATGTTTTAAATTCAATTTCAATTGGGTCATTAAATTCAAATGTAAATGTTTCATTTCTATATTTGACGTTTATTTCTTCAGTATAATTAGTTCTAAATTCATGAAATGTTTCCACATTTATGTCAGTTGAAACAAGTTTTATTGATTGAGGCATATAGTTAACAATGTAAAGATAATTTTCATGAGTGTACAAGTATAAAATATCAATGTCTATGTTTTTTGATTCTCCATAAACTATATACTTTTCAGTAAAATTTCTAAGTTCATATGAAATGTTTTTATTTTCATATACTGCGTTGTCAATTATAATTTTTGCTTCATGTTTATAATTAGCTAAATACGTTTTAATGTTTTTAGTTTTTGTACTGTTGAATTTTGACTTGTTTGAAACAATTGCAAAAACAAAACTAATTAAGATAATTGCAGCAAACATGTAATATTGCCCTTTTCTTGAAATTTTAAGTTTTTGAGGTTTAAAAATTCTAAGTTTTGGTTTTAGTTTTTTCTTTTTCATTTTTTTATTATCCAGTCAAAACCATTCTATCTAGATCATTAGGATTTGCAAATTTTATTATTTTACTGTCTCCAGAGTTAGTTCTTAACACAAGTATATTATGTTTACCTTTAGGTAAACTATCTCCAATTCCAGATTGGATGACATAATCCTCATATCTAAGAATAAACTCAACCATATAATTATCAGTTATTGGATACCCAAATGAAGGATTGATCAAATTATTAAAATTTTCATTGCTAATTTTTCTTTCTCGGTCAATAATTGAGTTAGATTTTCTTGTATGAAATATGTATAAATTATGCTTCAAGTCAATTGCACTAATGCTAATATTACCATCTTCTTTAATGTTTAATGAATAAATATCCATGTCTAAGTCGTCAGTAGCTAAACCTATTCTTGTAGCACCATTTACAAAAATTATATGTTTATTTATAATTACATTTTGGTTTAGAATACTAGGGTCTTCATAACGTGCAGTTAAGTACAATTCATTAACAGTCATTGGAATTGGATCAGATTGAATAGTTTCATCACCATTAATTCTTATTATTATATTGAAGGTACCTATGTCTGGAGCAATAAAGCTAACATTGTATATATTATTTCCAATATCAAAAAATGATGCTTCTTCTTCATTTCCATTTAATAAAAATGTGAAATTTGTGGGCAACAATCCAGTTAAATTAAGTGAATTATCGCTGTTTTTTACATTGAATTGGAATGTAGTGATTAAATTTTCATAAGTTGATATTGTTATTGGACCTGAAATGTTTTTCGGAGTGATTGTTGCATTAATAGTAAAATTAATGTCAAGTGTTCCTTTGTTGTCATATGAGTCATAACAATTAATGGTATACCAATAATGTCCATCTGATTCTGAATCAAGCATTACTTCATGGAATGTAGTATTTGTAAAAGTAAACACTGTTTCTCCAGATGTAGAATCATTGTAATAACAGTTTGCTAATTCATTTGTCCATGCTTTAATTACTGCTCTTGGATTGATAACAGTAATATTTGGAGTTGCATATATTGTAGGAGGATCAAAATCTGTTTGAACTTCTTCTTGATTTGACCATCTAATTATTCCTGCTTTGTTTTTTGCGCCGACAGTAACATTGTATATTCCGTCAGTTGATAATTCTGTAAATGTGTGGCTTCTGTTATTAATGTTTGTTTGTGTAAAATTTGCAACAAAAAATTCATCGCCATCAGTTAAATTAAGTAGATACAATATTACATCACCTGATTCAGTATCGGTTGATTCTGACCAGGTGTACGTGATACTATCATCACCATAGGTTTCAGTTAGGATTTCTGGTTTGCTTGATGGAGAACTATCAATTGAATAATTAAGTGAGTTTATTGGTCCCCAGTTACCTGCAATGTCTTTTGCCCTAACTTTAAAATAATAAAATCCAGGAGATATCCCTTCAAATAATTTTGATTTTGTATTTTCAAAGTTCCCGATAGTTCCTTCAGGAATTTGGTCAGGTTCTGCATTATTGTCTTTTGTTAATAAATAACTATATGCAACAACTCTTTCAGATACATCATCAACACCTAACCAAGAAAAGTTTGATTTTGTTGCATGTGCCCATGTGTCCTCAGCAAGGCTGTTTATTGATGTATGAACAGGAACATTAGATAAATTATGGAATGATCCGTAATTGAAGCTAATATTTGGTTTTTCAAGATCAATCAGTAATGGATTTGTAGGTTTTGTTGTTACGTTGATTCTTTGACCTGCGGAATTGATTGCTGAAACATTTGCATAAATTGTGGTATTGTGATCTAACTCAAAACCCGTGAATGTAAATGAAGTTGAAGTTGTGAGAATGGTTTCATACGGAACGTGGTCTGAAAATAAAGTTACTTCATACTCTAGAGGAATTCCTAAGATTAAAGACTCTGGGTCTGATGAATTATACCAATTGATTGTAATTCTTGTATTGTTATTTGTATAATTATCATGGTAAATGATTGGAGCTGTAGGTAAGGTGTTATCTAGACCTACTCCTGAAAAATTGTAAGTTATTGAATCATTAAATGTTGAATTTCTATCACTAAAGTTTATTTGATAAAAAATATATTTTAGTCCAGTACCATTGCTTAATGACCATATTCTATTGCTTACACAAGGTTCTGGTAGTGTCCAATTAGTATTATCATAAGGAGGTACTGATTCAGTATCAGTATTAATATATCTACAGGAATCAGCATCATTTGAGTAATCTAATGTTAGCATAACATTTTTGGTAGATGTAAACTCTTCATTGGAATTTTCAATTCCAGTTGTACCAAGATTTCTAATGATAATTTGACCATCAGCATCAATACAATTGTTTTTAGATAATTGACATATTAATTCACCAGAGCAACCTCCAGAATTAATACAATCTTTCCAAGTTCCAGAAATACAATAGTCATTGTCTCCATCACCATCTGCGTCTCTATTAGAGGAACCTGAAGTTTTACATACACCATCATCAACGCAGTCTGAGGAGGTGTCACAACAAACAGCATCAGCAGCAGAATCAGCATATCCTAATTCCATAACTGCTTCGTCAACCTCTCTAGTTTTATAATTTTCACCGCTATCATCTTCACAGCATTCAGTTTCTGATCCTGTATCATATTCTCCAAATTGTGATGACTCTCCTCCAGCTACCCAGTTCATTGAACTACATTTAGTTGCTTCACAATTAGCTTGAGTAGAATCGCAATCAAACCAGGCACCATTCGAACAAAATTCGCTAGCTACACCATCACCATCTATATCTGTTGATGCTGCATGATTATAGCAAGTTCCACTGTAAACACAATCAGAATCTAAAAGACAACATGCATCATCTGCAGTATTATCATTTACTCCAACACAATCTTCATTGGTGATGTCATTACACGAATCAGACGTATACATATCATATGTAGTTACCCAATTGGTAGTTATATCATCACCGCAACAAGCTGACCCATCTACTTCACCACCAATAGCCCATTTTGGACCACCGTTACAAGCACCGTATGCATTAGTTACACATTCTGTTGGAGATCCATCACCATCATTTGAACCAACACAATCATCAGCAGCAGATACAAAACACAAAATAGTTTCATTTCCAGGAAGTACACTCAAAAACAAGGTATAAATAAAAAACATAAATAATACTAGTGTAAATATTCTTTGTAGGTCTCCACTTTTGGAATATAATATGTCGGGAGTTTTTTTAAAAAAAATTATTATTTTATAATCTATTGAATTATAAACTTCCTCATGAATAGGTGGATTACTAAACCTAACACCTAATTTTTTTTGGTACATACTTGTTAAAAATAATACAACGCATGCAGCCAAAATAAAACCTATGGCTATCATTTCCCTCTTTTTTTTAATACTTTTTTTAATAAACTATTGATTTTTGTTGAAATTTTGGAATCATTCTTTTGACAAATTTTTTCAATTTGTCGATATATTTCTATGTCAAGTGATACACATATTTTAACTTTGCTAATTCCTTTTTTCATTTATAATACTAATTAATCTGTTTCTTGAATCTATTAAAAGTAATACTTATACTACTAGTAATACTATATAAATATTATTGTTTTAAAAGTAATACTTATACTACTAGTAATACTATATAAATTTGTTGCTTCAGACTAAATTTTATTAATCAATTAATTATTTAGACATGAATGGTAGAAAAAAAAACATATATTACAAATTTTTTACTGTTTTTTACTCTGATATTAGTTTTTTGTAACACTTATAATTTACACAAGGAATATCCATTTCCCTATCATCATGATGAATGGCAACATCTTGCAATATCCAATCAAATCATTGATAAGAATTACAATATAAAACAAAACCCTTATTTTGGTGAACAGTTGTGGCATACAGATCTTGAGTCTGGTTTTCATTTATATGTTGCCCAATTGTTTGTTATGACAGGAATCAATCCAATTTTTAACTATCAATTTTTACCTGCTTTGTTTGCAGTTATAACAGCATTTTTATTTTATTTAGTATTATCTGAATGGACTAAAAATAGATATGTTGGAGTTGCTGCTGCTGTATTATTTGCATTTTTGGGATCAAATGTTAACATTCTTGGAAAAGATTATTTTGTTCCAATTAGTTTTGTGTTTCCTTTATTACTTTCATTCATTTATTTTTGGTATAAATCTATTGATTTTAAGAGTAAAAAATATTTATTTATTAGTCTAGGAGTGTATTTTACTATCTTATTGGTGCACCCACCTTCATTTGTAATTTTACTATTTCCAATTTTTTTTTCCATATTAAAAAATTTAAAGACTTTTCGAAAAGTATATAGTAAAAGAATATTGTTGATTACTTCTATAATACTACTATTGTCAATAATTCTTTTCTTAAAAGATAATGTGTTAGAATCATTTAGATATTTGTTAAATTTGATATACTTTGAACTTGGTTGGGGGAAGTTAGAGATTAAATATTCAATTCCAATGATGTATGGAATTGTAAATTCAATTTTAGCATTAATTGGAATTTTTTATTCCAAAAATAAAAAACTGTTGTTTTTTTCACATTTAGTATTTATTTCATTGGCAATTTGTACATTTTTTGTAACTTTTGGTTTTTCTGTACTAGTTCCATATCCTAGAGCAGTACAGTATTCAATGTTCTTCATGATTCCATTGAGTTCATATGGATTGTTGATTTGTTGGAAAAAGGTATGTGATATTAAGAAATATAGGAACATTGAGTTTACAAAATATAAATTTTTTATTCAATTTGTACAATTGACATTGATTTTAATATTTATAACCGGTTTATTTTTTCCAAAGTATGATTTAGATAATAATTACAAAAGATATACTTATCCGGTAGTTACACAAAAAGAGTACATGGCACTTAAATGGATTGATTCACAATATGAAGATAATTCAATAGTTTTAACTCCTTATTTTATGACGTCAGCTGTGTACCCAATATCAAAAAATAAAGTAATGAGTTTGATTCCAGCACCGCTCAGTGGAGGTAATACTACTGCTAATCTGAACTTTTTTACATTTGATTGTCAAAAACAGCTAGAGATTATTGAAAATTCAAGTGTAAATTTGGTGGTATCAAGATCTAAGATGAATTGTAATTTTTATAAAAATGTGTATGATAATGAAACGTATGTTTATGAAATAATCGGTTGACCAAATGTTTGATATGAGAATTTATTATATGTCCATAATTTATTTTTTGAAGCAATTTTTGCATTATTTTTCTTCAACAATGGTTTAGAATTTTGAATATGTATATCATCACCTACATTGACAAATGTATTGTTTATTATTACAGGGGATCCACCCAAAATTACAATACCTGTATGAGATTCATACACTTTGTTATTAATAACATAGGGCCTACCTCCTTGAATATCAATACCTTCGTGACCACAATTCCAGATTTCATTATCAACTATATTTGCATTTGAGACTCCAGAAGATATAGCGCTCCAGAATGAATTATTAATAAAATTGTTATATATATTGCTATTTAAGTGAGACCCAAGTAAGACAATACCTTCTCTGGACCACTCAATTCGGTTGAAAGCAATACTACTATTTCCTCCGTGTATAGTTAAAGATACCCAATCTGCATTTGCAGGATACTTTGAAGCAGAGGTAAATATTATTGGATTGTTAAGTGTTCCAACTGAGAATATATTTCCTTTGACTTCAATTTCTGTATGACTTTTTTCATATTTTTCAAGTCTAGTTGGATCTAGTTTGTTATAATCATCAGCTGGAAATTTTTCACCTTTATTTTGAGAGTCTCTATTATCAACAATAATTTTCGTGCCAGGTTCGATAAAAAGATTTCCTTTTATTATCAAATCTCCTGAAACAAATATATCTCCTGACCATGTAACATCTCCTTCAATTTCTCCAGATAAACTTTTTTTGTTTACATGAGTGTTACTACAACTTGTAAGAAAAATAAATAATAATAGAAAATAGATTCTTTTCATAGAGCTAATAAAATGTTTTTTTTTTAAAAAATTAACCAAAAATAATATATTGATTCAATTATTAGTTTTATAGTTATGAATAAATCATTATTTTTTATGGCTACAATTTTTTCAATATTATTACTTGTTTCATGTAGTTATCAAGTGAATAATCCAGAATTGGGCATTCAAGGGACTTTTTTATCAAGATTTAAATTAAATACTATTTTCCAAAATGATGAATATTTTTTGTATGAGGCAAAATCAGAGAATGAAATATTAAGAATCTATGAATATAATAATATTTCAGATAAAAAATCATTTATGTCATCAAAATTATTCTTTATTAAATCTTTATATAGACAACTTAATTCTCCATATCCGGGTCAAGTGTCCAACAAAATATCATGTTCCTCAGAATTTCTACCCAAAAAGGTTAGTGACGATGTTTACAAACTGTATGCAACTCCTAGACTCACTTTTGGAGCATGTGCGTGGGATTTAATAGAATACGATACTTGGATGTATTTTAAACAATGTAATGATAATGAAGTTTATATTGTTGAGATTTATGTACCAGTAAATCAGACAGATAATTCCATTTTGGAAAATATTGAATGTGTGTCAAATTGAAGGTTAATAAACTATGGATGAGAACGTTTGTTTTTTTAATAAGAATTTAATTAGGTTAGTGTAATGAAGAAAAAATTTGTACAAAAAATACTGAAGTTAGTGTACTTAGTTTTCCTAATTTCGTTTATGTTTGTAATAATAAATTTTCAAAAAAATGAAGTGCTTAACAATAGTAAAGACTTTGATAACCTTTTTTTAGTAAATCAAGGAATTTTTGAAGAAAATTGTAGTAAAATATATAATTTTTATTTAATGGATTATTGTTACACTGTAATTGAAAGTTGTAACCATATTAAAGATTCAATTTCAAGTTACTATTGCAACCGATTAAATATGAGACCTCACATGTGGTCTTTTGTGGTTACTCATAGAGATTTTGAAAACATAAGTGGCTTCATTAATTACAATAGTTTAGTTAGAGAAATTACTATTCAACCAAAATTGATACAAAAATTAGACTTATGTTCACAAAAATTTACCGGAAAGTTTCAAGAACAATGTAAGTTTTTTGTAGGTTTTGGATTAATTGAACAATTACCTAATAATTTAAACAGTTTCTCAAATTTTTGTTTAAATTTTAATTCAATTCAATGGACCTCAGAGTGTTATTATTTAATAGCTGATGAATTAACATATTTGAACAATTCAAATTATCTAAAAAATATTAGTAAATTGTGTTATGCATCAAATCAAGCATATGATTATAGTTGTTATCATCATACAGCTATTAACATGCCGTTGGATCATATTAAATCTTATTGTGGATATGCTGACGTACTATATAAGGAACAATGTTATGAAGGATATGGGTATAAATTAGGCTTTGATAATGATTTGTCGAGTCTTGGTTTAAACATAGAAATATGCAATGATTTGGTAGAATATAATGACTCTTGTGTAATTGGTTTAATTCAAAGTATTTCTACATATTCAAAAGATGATAAACAAAACTTTTATTTGGAGTCATGTAAACAAATTCCTGATCAATATAGAAATTTATGTTATCAACAATATGGTCATGATTATGCCTTTTTTGAAACATTAGGGATTGTGGAGTATTGTTCAATTGTAGAAGACAATTATGTTGAAGATTGTTTTTTTGGTATAGGTACAGGATTAGACATGATTGCAAAATCAAATCTTGATATTGCTATTAATATTTGTAAGGAAACTAATACCTCATTAGTAAATCAAAATTATTGTTTAAAGGGAGTATTGTGGCAGCTTGGGAGATATGGAATAAAAGATAATTCATGTGAGTTATTTCCTATTGAATTTAAAACTGAATGTAATCAAAGAGTTATTTGACAAATTTTTGTATTAATTTTCCAATTTTTGATTGTCCAATTTTATGCGTCAATTTGTAAAATGGATATATTACTGAGGATCTGAATTCTCCAACAATTTTTTTGAGTTTGGATATTGAGTGATCTTGTTTTGAAATAATGTCATGCAATTCGGACAATTGTATGTTTTTTTCATTTAGTTCATTTGTTAAAAATTCAATTTTTTCTTTGAATTTAATTATTTCATTCAAATTTATTTTATGGTTATTTTCAAAAACAGATAATTGTGTTCGATAATTAATCATCTCAACTTGTAATCTCTTAATTTCATCAACTAGTGATTTGTTAACACCTTCTTTATCATCTTTAATATATTCCAAATTTTTTATTCTATTTTTTTGTTGGTTGATTATTTGATAAAAATCAAGTTTTGCCTTAATATCTATAGTTTTTGGGTTTAAACAAAATTTATGGATTGGTTCAATAGTGTTTTCTAGATTAAAATTAGTTTTAATGAATTTAGAAATATTTCTTTTAAATTTGTCTATTGTTTTTGGATTATTAAACATTTGAATAATTTTTAATGATAAGTCCTGTTTATTTTGTGTTTTGTATGTTAATCCAAGGTTATTATTTTTAATATTATTTGCTAATCCTTCTGAGTCTGAACAAATAACTGGTAAATTACCATTCCAATAGTCAACAATCCTAATTCTATGAGTCAATGCTGATTCATCTTTGTCAATTGATGTGACAATAGCAACTGTTGATTCTTTGTATAAAGATAACCTATCAACTGACGAAACCCAATCGCTAAAGTAGATATTTTTGTTTAATAGTCCGATTGATTTTGCTAATTTTTTTGCATCATTATAGTTTTGTTTTGTTAAATCCGCTACATTTGGATTTAATGCACCTACAAACACCAATGCAACATCAGGATGTATATTGACAATTTTTTTAAGTGATAAAATTGGAGTTTTATAGTCATACCAAGAGTATAATCCACCCATATTTAGGATTATTTTTTTATTCTTTCCTACAACTTTTTGTAGTATGTTTTTTGATTTAATTTTTTTATTTGCGTAGATTAATCTTGGTGCAAATGGAACTATTTTAATGAGATTTTTATTGAAATTTTTTATACCAAGAATTGATAGCATTCCTAAATAAAATACTTTTTGAGCATTATTTGAACAGACAAAATAATCTGCATTGGTTAATGCCAAATATGTAGGTAGAATCCCTTGATTTAGATAAAAATTATTCTTCTCACCCAAATGATGGGCCATTGATTCAATAATTAAGGGTGTACTCAAGTCAATTATTGTTGGAATTTTATTAATTTTATCAAAATATTGATCAACAAAACTAGTTAAAGGTAAATACGCAACATCATATTCTTTTTGAATATTTTTAAGAGTTTCAGTATCCCAACTAATGAATTTAATTCCTTGTTTTGAATAATTCTTGTCATGGTTTAGTTGAGCAATGGTAACTTTATGACCTTTTTTTAAAAGAATTTGCGCAATTTCCCATAGTCTGAATCCTGGACCTGAAATTATATTATTAGGGCAGAATAATCTCTCGTAAGAAAAACATAATATTTTAGCCATGTTACCCTCTTTAAATAAGAAACTAAAATTTAATTAAAAATATATCTTATTTTATAGATATTGTAATAATTCTTTATTTTTAAGATAATTATACACTTTTTCATTTATTTCATAATTTCCACAAACACTACAATCTGAGTCAATCAAAGAATAAGTTTTGCTAAGTTTGATGTTTGATTTTCCACCTGAGGCTGCAGCTTGTCTATAATTATGATATTTTTTTGATTTCCATAGACTGTTGAAACTATTTTTTTGTTTCAAATGTTCAATTTCTTTTTTAATACAACAAAATGAATATATTCCATCTGCCCACAATCTTGAGAAAAACCATCCAACATAACACCCTTTTTTAATATAGTGTCCATCATACCATTCATTATTTTTTTTTGTATTTTTTAATTGAAATAATATATTTGGATTGATGTGTAGTCTTTTATTCTCATATTTTTTTATGACATATTCAATTTTTTCTCTAACATACTTTTTCTCTGAATTATTTAATTCAATATTTTTACTATCTTTGTTATGAGCAATTTGATATCTAATAGAGTCAGCTCCAAGTTTATCTGTCCAGTCAGCCATTTCAATAATATCTTTATAATTATCTTTACACAGAACAAACAAAAGTACAATGTTTGGCTTTTTTTGCGAGTGTTTTGTTTTTTGTTTAATGAGTCTTTTAATGTTTGCTTCACAATCATAAAACAAGTTATCTTTTTGATTAGGGTGTACTATAGTATACGTTTTAGGATTAGATGCAGATACACTAATGAAGAGTTCATCAGTTTTACTTTTTATTATGGTCTTTGTACATTTTTTATTTATCAATGTTCCATTGGTAAATATTTGAAGTTTGACATTTTTTGATTTAACATATTCAATCATTTCATTTATTTTTGGGTGAAGAAATGGCTCGCCTGCACCAGTAAACAAAATTGTATCAGTTAATAAACTTGATAAATCATCAACTACATGTTTAAAATCATTAAACTTTATCATGGCTTTTTTGAATTCATAAGACGGTGGGTTTGATAGATGTTTTGAATAAAACCAACAGTAATTACAATCTATGTTACAGGGGTTTGATATGTCAAGATGAAAATATTCTGGTCCTACAAATGTGGTTTTACAGATAATTCCTAAAATTCTTAATAAGAATTTATCATGTTCTACAGTGTTAATTGTAGCTGAGTCGGTTTCAATTTTTTTTAATAATACAAGTAATTTTTTGTTTATATTTAGAGAAATTCCAAAATTTTCTAAGTAGGTTAAATAATGTTCAAATCGATTAGTAATGTTTGACAGTGGTTCAAGATCAAATTTTTTAGTTTTATTTTTTTTATCTTCTTCAAATAGTTTTGAGTCAATAATAACTTCTCTTACTTTAAAGAAATTTTCTTTATTTATTTTAAGTTGTTGGATGTTTTGTTTACTATCCATTCTTCATAAAAAATTGAACATCTTTAAGAGAATTATGGAAATAAATAGCAATATCCAACAAAATAAATCCAAACCTAAGATTAAAAATATCTTTAATAATTAATTTTGTTGATTTTGAAACATTAAAAATGAATAGTTTTAAAGCTAAATTCAATAAATTATTTGGTTTAGGATATCCATAAAATGTCCAATTATAATATGTTTTTAATAACGATTTAAATGTGTCAGATTTTATATGCGTACACTTTGCTTTAGGTTCATAAAAGATAGTATAACCTTTATTTTTTATTTTAATAGAAATATCAACGTCCTCAAAGTTAGATGTTAAATTAGGATTATATTTGATTTTTTTAAAAACTATTTTTTTAAAAACTGTATTTGAACCAAATAAAAATCTAGGATTTTTAATTTTTTTGTTTCCCCAATTTTGTTTCATGTGAATTGGTCTCCATTTGTCGTATTTACTAGAGATCTTTTCAGACATATGTCCTCCAACTCCAACAATTTTTGAGTCATAAAGAGGTTTTATAATGTTTTTTAGCCATTCTTTACCTAGGACAACATCAGAATCACATGATGCAATGATCTCAAAATTTGCATTGCTAATTGCTAAATTTCTCGCATTTGCAAGACCTATACTTTTTTGGGTTATGATGTTTATTGGAATTGAAAGTTTTTTTTTAGCAATTTTTTTAATAATTGATATTGTGGAATCTTTTGAACTACCTTCAATTATAAATATTTCATGAGGTTTTAGAGATTGAGATAATACAGACTCCAAACATTTTTCAATAGTTTCCTGAGAGTTACGGGTTGGAATGTAAAATGAAATTTTCATAAGTGACATTTAGTAATTATTAATATTTTAATAAGATTATTGAATTAATACAATTTTTTTTGCTTGAGATTATACATATTATGGTATATACAATCAAATAACTTTAAAATCATGTAACATTTGACAATTCTTGTTAATTAAAATGATTTATATAGATCCAAATTCAAAAAAAGTAAATAATGTAACTATTTCAATCAATGATACTTGTTTTTTTAGATGTAAGATGTGTAATATTTGGAAAAATAAACAAAGTCAGAAATTGTCAATTGACACCTACAAAGCTTTTTTTAGTAATTTAACTAAGATTAAAGGTCCTGATACAGTTATAACTTTTACAGGTGGAGAAACTTTGTCAGAACCCATGGTATTTGATTTAATAAGTATTGCAAACAAATATGGGTTTGTTACTAATATAAATACCAATGGTTGGCTTTTAACTAATGAGGTCATTGAAAAATTATATAATGCAGGGTTAAAAAAAATAGGTATTTCACTTGATGGTTCTGTGGCAGATATCCACGATAAAATTAGAGGTAAAAAAGGAAGTTTCAAAAAAATAATGGATTCAATTCCATTCATAAAAAAATTTTACCATAAAAAAGGTAAGGATATTAGGTTAGATACATATACAGTTATTTCAAATTTAAACTTGGAAGATATTGAAGATTTAGTTAATAAAGTTAATGCGAACAAGTTTATTGACGCAATAAAATTACAAGTGATTGCAGCACCCTTATCAGAAGAATCTATAGTAAATGGTATGGTAGTTACTCCAAATGGAACTAAACAAGAATGGTTTAATCATAAGGATTTTAAACATTTATGGCCTAAAGATAAAGAAAAACTTCTTAAATTATACTCGAAACTTTTATTGTTAAAGAGAAAGGGATATTCAATTGATAATTCCAAATTCAGATTAGAGATGCAGTATCTATATTTTACACACCCTGGATATAGACGTGAAAATTTTTTATGTACTGTATACGAAGATATAGTTGTATCAATTAATGGAGATGTTATGCATTGTGTTCCAAAAAATGAAGTTTTAGGAAATATAAAAAAAGAGGACATTAGTTCTATTTGGAATTCAGTTCAATCAAAAAACATGAGAAAAAATATTGTTGAATGTAAAGAGAATTGTAGACTTTTGGTTAATTGTGGGTTTCCAGCTAAAAGATAATATGTTGTTTTTACTAATTAATTATGTTAAGGTTTATTCTTCAGTGTATGCATTTGTTAACACTTGAATACAGTTTGTTTTACATTGCTTCATTTTCAATCGTGTATTAGTTGATTTATTTGAATTCCAAATTTCAGTTAAATTATTTTTATAAATGTTTCCAATTGGGGACATTTTTGTACATATCATTACATCCCCATTATCATAAATATTGAATATTTCGTTACTAGCATTGCATTTTGTTTTTTTCTTAATAAAAATCTCAGGATACAAGTAATATTGTTCATAATTTTTTAATTGAGCAATAGTTTGCTTAATTTTGTTGTGTGGATTTCCTTTAAGAGATATTAATTTTTTGAAAGTATTTTTTAATAATTCAAAATCCTGTGGCCACAATGAACTATATATTGGATTTCTATACCAATATTCTTCTTGAATTGTGTTGTAAGGTTGATCCAATATTTGTAATGAAATTTCTTTTACATGTTGAATTTTATTTGCCCATTTTACAAAATCAACAACTTCATGTAAATTTTGTTTCATAATTACTAATGTTAAACTAACATAAAATGATTTATTCTTTACTAGTTTTAAAGTTTCAATTATCTTTTCAAATGACCCTTTTTTTCCTCTAATAAAATCATGGGTATCTTTTGTCGCACCATCTATCGAGATATATAAATGAGTTAGACCTGATTTATCTAATAATTCAATTTTTTTGTTATCTAGTAAATATGCATTTGTACAAATTGCACTTTTTAAATTATGTTTAGTTGTCAGTGAAATAAATTCAAAAACATTTTTGTTCATTAAAGGTTCTCCACCATAAAAAGAAACAAGCATATTTTTATTAATAATTTTTAAATCTTTAACAATTGCAGAATATTTTTCTAAACTAAGTTTGTTTAAAGACTTTTTTTTCCAATAATTACACATGATACATTTAAAGAAACAGCCATCTACAATTTTTATAGAACAGAAATTAGGATTTAATGTATCTAATTTTTTTGAATTATCTTTGACATTAAAACCATTTTTTTTCATTTTCAATTTTTTAATGAGTTACCAATATTTTTTTTATAAATATTTACCAAGTTTCATTAATTTTTTTTTCATAGGTCCTAGTTTTGACAATTCACCGTGAACTGCCATATTAATTCCAAGATTATCACAACAAAGTAAACATCCATTTCCTTTTTGATGTTCATTTCCAATATTTTCAAAATATGGATTTTTCACATTGTAATTTAGAGTATGTTTTCTAAATTCTTGTTGATTTTTATTTTTCCAAATATTTTTAATACTGTTTTCATAAATATTACCAATGGGTATCCTAACTGATTTTAAACAAGAATTTACATTTCCGTCTGCTAATATCCTTAAAAAAGTCCATCCAGCATAACAAGGTATTTTTCCTATAATATTACTATCATATTCACCTTTGTCTTGGTGAAGATTAGAAAGTCGTCTTATAAAATGATCTTTACCTCTGAATTCAATTTTATGATTATATTCAAGTTCAAATTTATCCATTAACTTTTTACAATTTTTTACCTTATCAATTAACCAATCAGCTTGTTCTCTTGATAACATTAACGAATCAGTTTTTCCTGGAATAACATCAGTTGGAGTAAAATCAATACCATTGACCTTCGTTTTATATGCTGTTTTCAACATGTTTTCAAAATCCCAATAATTCTTTGTAGAAATGACATTATATATGTGAATAATTGGTTTTTTTTTATTGAATTTTTTTTTTAAGAATGAAACATATCTAAGCATATCAACTAATTTTTCAAAATCTTTACCTGTTTTGTTTGGATGAGTGTCGTCATAGCTTTTTGCACTTCCTGCCCATAGACTAATATTCATATGGTCCAGTCCTGATTTAACAAACCTTTTTGCTTTGTCTTTAGTAACAAGACTAAAATTAGTGCTCATATCATTTATTAGGCCTTTTTTTTTTACATATTCAATGATTTCTATTGTTTTTGGATGTGCCCATGGATCCCCACCACCAGTAAAATAAATATATCTAGTCCCTATTTTGTATAAATCATCAATAAGTTTAAGAACCAATTTGTATGGTAGTTTTTTCTTTTTTTGTTCATGAGGCATTGCAAGTTCTTCTAATAATGGTGAATGGCACCAACATCCAACACAATCATTATTACAAGTATTAGTTAAATCAATTTGAACTTCCCAAGGGCCCGAATATATTTTATTATCAAGAATTCCAGCTGCTATTTTAGCTTGACTTACTTTATCTTTAAATTTAGATTTACCAACATGAAGTAGGTTTAGTACCATTTTAATTTCCTTATGTATGAATTATTTGTATTTTAGCTTGTTATATTGTATGAAATTTAGTTTTTTTGATTCTTTATAAAGATAGCATTTGATTAAAATTGAATCGATAAATCTATTAAGAATTGTATATTTGTAAACGTCATTATGATTTTAAAAAAAGTAATAAATAATGCACTTATGATAACTATTTTTTTATCAATTGGTTTGATTGGTTTCCAAATTTTATATTCTTTTAATTTTTCTAGTGATTACACTGATTTAAAAGAGAATAGATTATCAAACTGTCAAAACAATTCAAATGAGTCATATTGTTGGATTTTTTACAATAGAATTAAAGCATTTGAAGGATACACGTTTATAGGAGGAACCTTGTACAATATGGATGGTAAAGACATACATAACACACTTGGAGCCACTTTGTTTGATCCAATAAATAAAATGTTTCTTGATAGGACAAATGATGAAAATAATTATTTAATTAAATATGATTGGGATGAAAATATTATATGGGAAAAAAATATTCCCACTTATCGTGAAATGGCAATGGGACAAAATAATACTTATTATGTTATTTCAAGAGAGCCAAAGCAATATATGAATCGTAGTGTAGTGTTTAACGTTTTTTATCAGCTTGATGAAAATGGAAATACTTTGTATAATTGGTCAACTTTTCTTTATCTTGACAAAATTCAAAAGTTTCATGACACATTGCTTCTGGATGACCCAAATAGAGAAATAGTGGTTTTAAATAGAACTTTTTGGATAGGATCAAAAAAACGTCAAATGGGTTTTCACGAATATTATGATGCTAATTCAATACAAGAAATCCCTAGCAATAAATGGTCAAATACTGATAGAAAATTTCAAAAAGGAAACCTATTAGTTAGTTTAAATGCAGTTAATTTAATAGTTATTATTGATAAAAATAGTAGTCAGATTGTTTGGTATTATGGACCTGGAAATATAATTAATCCAGGTAGTCCCAAAATGTTAAAGAATGGAAATATTATTTTATTTGATAATGGTAATGATGAGTTAAGGCCTTATTCAAGAATAATTGAATTAAATCCAACAAACAAACAAATTGTGTGGGAATATGTAGGTAATCCAAAGGAATCTTTTTATTCAAATATTCGAGGAACAGTTCAAAGATTACCTAATAATAATACTCTAATTACTTCAAGTGCTCAAGGCTATGTGTTTGAGGTTACATCTTTAAAAGAAATTGTATGGGAATTTAGAAAACCGATAATTGAAGATGATCACAGGACATACATTTCTCGTGCAATTAGATATCCAGTGAATCAAATTGATGAGTAGTTTTTTTGTAATTATGTTTTAAATTTAATTATTAGTAAATATTTTTAGGTACATCTACACTTTACATTATTTATAATATTTGTACAAACCATATTTTTTCATTTTTTCATAACTCTCAAGAATTGTTTGATGATTATCACAATGTGTACAATGTTCATCATAGAGTGGTTGATTATTCAAAAACATAGAATTTTGATTTTTGTCCATGAATTTAGCATCAACTCTCCATTTACGATATTTTTTAGAATTCCAGATTTCTTTGTATGATTGTTTAGATAAATCACCTACAGTTCTCAGATGACAACAAAAAGATATGTCTCCTTTCGCAGGAACTAAATTAAAGAAATATCCTATTGTGCAACCTTTTTCTTTGAATACATCACTACACCAAGAACCATCTTTTTTGTTATAATTATCAAGCTGGAATTTAATGTTGTCAACAAACTCTACTCCACCTTTTTTTAAAGTTTTTTCAACAATAGGAATTTGTTTTCTGATAATGTCATATTCATTTGGTTTTAATTGTAAGAATTTGTTCATAACGTCTAGTCTGATTAAATAAAATCTAGCAGCGTCAACCTTTTCAAGAACATCATCTTGGGCCATTTTTACTAATTCATGATGATTTTGAGTATGGATTACATGTGTAACAATAACTCTTGGATCTTTTGCTCCAGCTGCACGTTTTATCTCCATTAATCTTTTTAGATTTTTAACAACATTGTGATATGTTTGAGGTCTTTGAATTGGGTTGATTGTTTTATATGTTTCAGCAGATCCAGCTGGAAAACTACAATATATTTCTTTTACACCAATTTTCACAACTTCTTTTGCTATTTTTTCAGTTAACAAGATTCCATTTGTGAAGAATCTAACGTCTATTCCTTTATCTCTTGCGTATTTAAGCATATCTAGACTGTTTGGATGTAATAGAGGTTCTCCATCGCCTTGTAGGATGATTGTTTCAACTTTTAGTTCGGCTGCATCATCAATCATATTTTTAAATCTGTCCATAGGAAAGCTTGTATCAAGAAACTCTTTGCTATGTTTTACACCTGGAGTGTGTACCCAACAATGTGTACAATTTGTATTACACCTATGATGTGGGTCAATTACCATAACACGAGGTCCAACAAACGCATGTTCACAAATAACTCCTAAAAGACGAGCAAGTTCAGCTTCACTATCAATATTTTTTAATGCAAGTTCTTGAACTTTTATTAGTAATTCTTCAAAATCAGTGTCATAAAGTTTTAGGGTTATGTATTTTGGAAGCTGAGATCTAATTTCTTTTATGTAATTGTTAAAATTTTCGACAATTTTTGTTAATGGGAAAATATTGAATTTTATCCATGATAATTCTTTTTTTTTTTCAAATAAATTTAATGAAAATTCTGCAAGTTTTCTTAATTTGAAAAAATTATATCTTGAAAGACCAACTACAATTTTCACATTATCTAATTTGTCAATCTTCTCTTTTAATAATTTTAATTTAAAATTGAAATTTCCTTCATTTTTACAAGAAATTCGGTCATCTAGTTCATCAAAATCTCCAAAAAAATAAAATGTGTCTTTGGAATTAATAATCTTTTTTTTAAACAAATCTTTAATTTCATGATTTTTAATACCATGTTGATTTGTACTGTTTTTTTTTGAAGTAATCTGTTTCATTGATTTTGTACCTCGAATGGATAATCTTCTTTATAATAACAATTAATTAATTCATGACAATTTGTTTTGCATTTTACAATTTTGTCTCTTACTTTTTTGGCATGCGCAGAGTTCCACGCTTCAACAAAATTGTTAAACTTAACGTTTCCAAGCATTTCATAATGATAACACATATGGATGTCTCCAACTGCACTTACTTGAACAGCTGTGTCAAAATTACAAGGTGCTTCATTTTTTACAAATTTTTCAGGATATTTAAAGTAATTCTTGAAAGCTCTTAATTGGTGCATTGAATTAATGATCGGATCTCTTTTAGTTAGACCAGATTTTTGGCTAAGCATAGTTTTTTCTTTTATTATAGTTAGTTCATCAATAACGTTTATTGTTGCATTAATATCACTTGGCCATAGCTCATTAAATTTTTGTTTTTCATACCATCCTGATTGAAATATTGTATTATTGGGTTGCATGATTGCCATAATTAAAATCCATTCTAATTTCTTATGATTAATTGTCCATTTGACTAATTCAGGGATACCTTTATAGGTTTTATCATGAATAATTCCAATGATACCAACTTCTGGATATCTATATTTTTCTAGTGCTTTTATTGCATTCACAACTCCTTTATACGCACCTTTGAATCCTCTAAATTCATCATGAATTTTTGGATTAAGACTATCAAGTGAAAGGTTTAATCCAGTAAGACCTGCATCATGCAACTTTTTAGCCATCGAGTCATTAATCATAAACCCGTTTGATGGAATTACAGTTCTAAAACCTAATTTATTTGCATATTTAACTAATTCTAAAGTATGTATATGAGTAAGAGATTCTCCACCTGCAAAGTTAAGTTCAAAACGTTCATCCCAGTTTCCATGTAGTTTATCTTTTACAACAATACTTAATTCAAAAATGAATCGTCTCCATTCAGCCAAACTTGGAAATACTTTTTCTTTTATTTTGATATCTTCTTTCCATTTATCACACATTTTACACTTGAAAAAACAATAATCAGTTATACCTATACAGCAAAATCCAGGTGAAGGAGCTAAGGAATTTGCTATAGCAATCTGTTTGGTTGCATTAGTTGTTATACTACTCAACCTTCTATTAAGGCTATGTATCCCCTTTCTTCTTCTACTTAAATTAAATAATTCAAACATTTTTTATACATACATGGTAATCTTCTCTTTTTTATGATTGGTAAAGTAGTTTATATATCTATGATTTTTAATATAAATTAGAGCTTTTTTGAAAGTGAATTGTAACCCATGCTCTTTAAGGCAAGTATTAAAAAGAGTAATTGGTGAGAGTTTTGAATATCTTTGTTTTAGATGTTTATGATCAAACCAAATACTGTAAGCTGAATCTTGGGCTTGTTTTAATTCAACTGAGCTCATCTGTTTTGTTTTAATTACACTTTTAGTGTTACCATCATAATCTTGCCAATTATTTGAAACTATATTTCCTTCTTTTTTCATATCGTCAAAAAATTTTGTCCCAGGGAATGGTGTTAATATTGAGAATTGGACAGAATCTGGATTAAGATATTTTGCAAGGTTTATTGTTTTCTGTACTGTTTTCTTTGTTTCTCCAGGTAAACCAAACGTGAATGTTAGATGAACTTTTATTCCAAGTTTTTTTGTAATTAAAATATTTTTTATTGCTAATTTAAGATCAAGGTTTTTGTTTGCATTATTAACTAATTTCTGAACTCCAGACTCCATACCATATTTAACAGCGTATAACCCTGACTTTCTTAATTCGATCAATGTCTCTTCATCACTCAAATCTGCTCGCCCCATAAAAGCCCAGGGGATATTTAATTGTCTTTTTCGAATTTCTTTTGCTAATTTTACCATCCTAGACTTACCAATATTGAATGTATCATCATCAAAATATATTGATTTGAAACCTAATTTTCTAACTAGGTATTCCATTTCGTCCACAACATCAATAACATCTCTAACTCGATAACTATTCCCATGATACATGATTTGTGGCCACAGACAAAAAACACATTGAAATGGACATCCACGAGAGGCCCACATCTGTGCACTTGGTTCAGGAATTCCTCCAGGACAATCATGATACTTATTTATTGGAAAGTCTTCACGATCAGGCCAAGGTAACATGTCAAGATTTTTTTTTAATTCTCTTTTATTTGTTTTGATAATTTTATTACCTGATCTGTATATGATTCCATCTATATTTTTAATATTCCTTTTGTTTTTCAAAGATTCACAAAGTTCTAGAAACGTACTGTCATATTCACCAATCAATACAAAATCTACAATTTTATTAGATTTTAGAAATTTTTCTGAGAATATATTATCATCAGGTCCAGCTAATACAAGCTTAAAGTTCAATTTATCTTTTAATTTTTTTAGCAATCCTAAATCATGTTCTAATGATGGGGTTGAGACTTCACTAAGAACAATATCTGGTTTATATTCTTCAACTATTTTTGAGAATTCTTTGTAGCTTAAACCTTCTGCAATTGCATCTATGGCTTTTGCTTTAAAATTGTGAGTTTTTAATAAAGCTGTTGCATATCCCATAAAAAATGGATAAGGCATATAACCTTCTTCTTCTGGAATCTTTAAATGTGGCCATCTGCTACCAGCTCTAACTCCGTGTCTGTCCTTATGAATCCAAGGTGGATTTACTAGAAGAATTTTCATGTTCTTAGACGAATAGTTGAAAATTTATAAGGGTTTGGGTGCAATAGAATAGTGAGCACGATATGTCAAGTTCAAACATATTTTTTTAAAGTTTTTAATTAAACTTAGACATATTAAAATTAAAATTGTGAAAGTGGTTTATTTATTTTAAATATATAAAATCTATATTTTGGTTCAAATGTAAAAAATTTCTGTTAGAAAAATCATTTTTTCTGTTCTGTTTTTTTGTTGAAAAGTAAATTTTTTCAATTAAAAAACTGCTATCAATATAGATTCCCAAACATCAGTTCGTGCTTTGGATTTTAGTATGAGACCATTTTGATTGAATTTTAATTATTCCCTCATCCTCGTTGTAAGATGATTTAATTCTAAACCATTTGAATAGTTCGAACGATTTGGCACCTTTTTTATCTGGGTGAATGTTACAAGAAACATAATATCTTCCTTGACCAAAAGTTAGTTTTGATACAATATTCTTTATTTCTCCTTGAGTACATGTTGGACTAAAACGTTGTTTAAATTTACTTAAGCAAAATCCTTCTTCATTAAAGATATCAATTCCAACAATAAAACTTTTAAAACTATGTTTTGAATGATATAAAATGCAAAAAGTTATTGGTTCATCCTGATGAAATGTTTCAATTTTTTGCCCTTTTTTATTCATGAAATCAATTTTTGAAATTACTATTGGATAATCTTTTGTAGTTAAAGATATACGTGATTTTGTACCAAGTAATTGTCCTTTCAAATAGCTTAATTTATCAATCTCTTTTAAAAGAAAATTTTGATTGGAATTATTTTTGGATTTTCTTTTTATTGATGCAATTGAAGTTTCAGCATCAAAAATCCATGAATCAATAAATTCTTCTAAAGTAGCAACATCTTTTTTAGATAAATTAATATTAGTTTTAAAAAGAAAATGTAGCAAGGATAATGAAAAATGTCCGCATAAAATAAGATTATGTGATTTATATCCCATGAATATTTTAAATTGTTTTGTAACAAACTTTGACACTTCATTTTTTGATTTATGTTTGATTAAATAGTTAAACACATTTTCTGAATTTTTTTTTAATTTTGATTCATCTAAAATTGTTAATATAAGGATATTATCAAAAAATCTAAATAAAGAAGTTTTTCCCTCTGAATTAATCAGATTTACAGTTTTTTTTATTTCTCTATCAAGAATTTCATTTTTGATATTTGATAAATCTATTTTAGATGAATATAACACTATGTCTTCCATGATTATATTTCGTTTATATTTATTATAATCTTCCCTATATTCATTTAAAGCATATTCAAATTTTTTCTCAAATTTTTTCTCTCCAATATTTGAATCAAATACAATTTGTTTGTTCATTGCTTGATTTTTAGCATTTAAAAATCTAGAAGTGAAATCTTTACTGTTAGAAAAACCAATCTTGACGTCACATAAATAAATTTTGTTTTTTAATAAATTTTTAAGTATATCTAAATTTTTTTTATTTAATTTTTCATTCGATTTTTTATTAATTAATTTTTCATAAAAAGATATTTCTTTGTCGATTAGTGATTCAATTGGAATAATTAAATCATTTATTTTATCTTTTAGATAAATAATTTCATTGTTTATCGAGTTTTTTGTTTTTTGTTTTGTAATAAAATTAAAAAATGAATTTTCTTCTGGTTTAAGGCTTTTTTTTTCCTTTTCTAACTTATTGATGTCTAAAATCAAGTCCTTGATTAAATCCAAATCAGCATAACTTTCAATTGCACTATCTTGGGTGTATTCTTGGATAACTTTAAGGGTTGTATCGTAACTTTTTATCTTACCATCTTTTAAATAAATAACTTTGTCAGCAATGTCTCTGATATTGTCCATCATGTGACTTACAATAACAATTGTTTTCCCAAGATTTTTTAATGTTAAAATTTTATTCATGCTTCTTTTTTGAAAAATTTCGTCTCCTACTGATAAAACTTCATCAAGTAATATTATATCAGGATTGTGTGCCATTGATGTTGCAAATCCAAGTCTCATTTTCATACCAGTTGAATAATTTTTGAGTTTTATATCAATGAATTCGGACAGTCCAGAAAAAGATATAATTTCATCAATATATTTGTTCATTGTTTTTTTTGTTAGACCAGTTATACTGCCATATAAATAGACATTTTCTCTGCCTGTTAATTCTTCCTGGAAACCAGCATTTAAGTCAAGGAAACTTAATACATTCCCATTACTAATAATACTCCCAGTTGTTGGTGTTGTAATGTCTCCAACTAATTTCAAAAAAGTTGTTTTTCCTGAACCATTTGGACCAATAACTCCGATACATTCTCCTTTGTTTATTGATAAGTTAATGTTACTAAGTGCATAGAAATCTTTTGATTTTTTTTTTTTTGAAAATATAGATTTTTTAGATAAGTCATTTAATTTATATTTTTTTGAAAGGTTCTTAATAATGATGGATTTCATTTGATTATAGTTCCTGATAAATCTTTTTTGAAAATTTTTTGTAGAACCATATGGATAGAAACAATAATGACAAAGTGATTATTGTTGTAATAATAATTTGATGAAGTGAATCAACAAAATTATATATTATGGAGTTTCTTAGGTGACTAATAATTCTTGCAATTGGATTTAACATATAGTATTTTAAATATTTAATTGGGATTAATGTTTCTGGATATACTATTGGACTTAACCAAAATCCAATTAATATTAAAAATTCCCAAATATGTTTAATATCTTTGAACAAGATATATAGTGTGCTAAATATAAAAGACATACTAATAGTATACAAAAATAGCAAAATAAAATAAAAAATACTTAATGCTCGTATCGGAGTAAAAACATTAATCCTAAAGAACATCATCATACAAATTAATATACAAATGTTGATTAGAAAACTAATTGATGAAGATATAATTGAACCCAATATCAAAGTATGAATTTTTATCTTAACTTTTTTTATTGTGTCCATACTTGATTCAATTACATCAATACTTCTTTTAGTAGTTTCTTGAAAAAAATTCCAAACAATTATACCTAAAAGAAGGAATATTTGATAATGAGCAAGATCCAATTTCATGACCATAGAGAAGACAGTGTAAAGTACTATCAAAAGTAAAAGAGGGTTTAGAATCATCCAGAAATATCCAAAATGTGTATTACAATATTTTAATTTTAAATCTTTAATAGCAATATTGTATATGATTTCAAGTTGATTGTTTATCTTCATGATGTAGTTTTTTAAAATAGATTATGATTTATAAATTTATTTTTGTCATTAATTTAAATACTAATTTTTTTCCATAATTGTATTGAAGATTTTATCTTGTTTACTAGCTGAGTAAATGTTTTTGTCTTTAATGCAGTAAGTAGGATATAATTAGGTCTTAAATAAAACTCTTTAAATAGAAACTTGTGTAAGTGATTTAGTTTGTTTTTTGGGATTTTTGATTTATTTTTAATGGTTTTTGGATAATAAATTAATATGTCAAATGATGCATACGTAGGGTTTAATTTTTTAGAAAAATCTAAAGTATTTAGAATGTCTTTTTCAGTTTCATTTGGATTTCCTATCATAAAATGACCTAATGTTTCAATTCCAATTTTATTGCATAGGTTAAATGTGTTCTCAATTTGTTTTTTTGTAGTACCTTTTTTTAGATAATCAAGTGTTTTTTGATTGCTTGATTCTACACCAAACTTAATCAAATGGCATCCTGATTGCTTCATCAGTTGCAATAATTTAGTATCAACTGTGTCAACTCTAGAATTACATATCCATGAAAAAATAAGATTTTGTTTTATCATCTCTTCACACAGATTTGATAAATATTGTTTATTTAAAGTAAGATTCTCATCTCTAAAAAATAATTCTTTGTATCCTTGTTTTTGTAGTGTTTTTAGTTCATCTATAACATTGTTAACAGATCGCTTTCTAAATGTTTTGCCATATACAGTTGGTACAGTGCAAAAAGTACAGGAGAATGGACACCCTCTAGATATTAGTATTGTTGCATAGGGAGCATTATGAACCAGTGGATTATGGTAAGATTTACTATTAATTTTTCTATTTGGAATTGGGAGTTTATCAAGATTTTCAACTAAGTTTTTTTTTTTTTAAATTTGTTCTTTAAAACAAACTCCATCTATCAATTTTAATTTATTCGGATTATTTATGTTATCAATCAAGTATTTTATGATGTTTTCTGGTTCTCCCCTTATACAAATATCAATTATACCATTTTTAAGAGTATCAATGGGATCAACAGTAGGATGCTGACCAAAAACAATAATTTTAACTTTTATATTTTGTTTCAATTGTTTAAAGAATTTTAAATCTTCAACAATAGTTTGTGAACCAATGTTGCATAGAATGATGTCTGGATTTTCATTTTTGATTAAGTTAATTGGATCACTATTATTTTTGATTAAATCCATAACCTTGGAATTTGGAATGATTGAATTCAGTTGATAAAGATATAATGGTGGCCATGAATATTCAACATATTTTGGTTTATGCCAACAACCATAAAAAGTATCTCTAATATAACCTTCTTTATTGGGTGGAACAATTAACAAAGATTTCATCATAGACTTGATAAAGATTGTTAGTATTAAAAGATGCCTCAATTAAATTTTTAAATATATAATATTTTGATTGTTTAGGAAGTGGGGTGTTCAATGAAAAATTTGCATATTTTTATGATTTTAATTTCTGTATTAATACTATTTTCTGGATGTTTTCCAATTGAAATTAGTGAAGATGATTTAAAGTCTGATGTCAAAGAAGGACCAAAACTATATTGGTTTATTCCAGACGGTATGAGATCTGATCCTGATTTATTTAATATTTTTGAATGGGCAGACCAAGGACATTTACCAAATATTAAAAAAATGATGGATAAAGGAAGTTATGGATATTCTATTCCAACGTTTCCAAGTCATACTCCAACTAATTTTGCATCATTATTGACAGGGACTTATCCAAAAACTCATGGAGTTGCAGATGGACCTATGCATGTTGAAGGTAGACCTTTAAATAAAGTAGCTATTGGAGGATTTTCTTCAGTTGCAAAAAAAGTTGACCCTATATGGATAACTTTGGAAGAAAATGGAAATGATGTTTTTTTGATGTCTATGCCAGGCTCAACCCCTCCAGAATTAGATAAAGGGACAACAGTTAGAGGAAGATGGGGCGGATGGGGAGCAGATTTTCATGCACTTAATTTTGAATCAGAACTTGATTTTGAACAAAGAAAAAAACAAGGAAGAGGTAATAGATTATTCTTTTTTGGTCCTGAACTTACTCAATACATTGGTTCAGATGAACCAAGTGGATGGTCACTTAATCCAATGTCATTTTCACCAGCAAAGGAATTAACTATGACTGGATGGGGCAGCACAATTTATGCATATGTTTATGACAGTACTAATGATTCTAAAGTCAGTTATGATAGGATTTTATTATCCCAAGATAAAGTTAATAAAATTGATGTTTTAGAGAAAAATGAATGGAGTAAATGGGTGCCAGTAAAATTAAAATGGGGAGAATTTGATGTTGATAGTCATGCAAAGATTAATCTAATAAAATTAGATAATGACGGATTCTTTAGGATTAGAATTTTTTACAATAATATAAATGAGTACAATGTTCAACCTTCAAATGTAGCATTAGAATTAGTTGATGGTGTTGGGCCAATGGTCGATTTTGTTGATAATTTTCCACCTCAATTAATATATTATGGTGAGGATAAACAAACATTTTTGGATGAAATGCACATGAGTTTTGACTGGCATACTGATTCAATTTCATATGTAATTGATAATTACAATCCTGATGTTGTTATTCATGATATTTATTCTCCAAACCAAATGCTTACAAGCAGATGGTGGTTAGGTTACATTGATCCAGTTAGCTTAAGATATAATGAAGTAGATAATGAAACAAGACAACAATTAAGTTCTGAAGTATTAGATATGTACAAAAGACTTGATGTAATGGTTGGGAATATAATGAACAATACAGATGATGATACTGTAATTGTTCTTAGTTCAGACCATGGTGCTGTTCCTTTAAATAAATGGGTAATGTTAAATAACTTTTTTGCAGACAAAGGTTGGTTAAAGTTTGAGATAGATAAGGAAACTGGTGAGCCAGTCATAGATTGGGATAACTCGCAAGTAATTTATCTTAAGATGGATAATGTGTATATTGATCCTCAAGGACTTGGAGGCAACTGGACAAGGGCATCAGGTTTAGAATATGATGAACTTAGATCTGAGGTAATAACCGCGTTATCAGAATTAGAAGATGATTCAAATGGAATAAAACCAGTTAAATCTGTTGTAAAATGGGAAGATGTTAGAGAATACTTGGATTTACCAGAAGATAGAGTTGGAGATTTAGTTGTGGCAAATGTAGCAGGATACGGCTGGAATGAAGAAATGACTACAAATAAACAAATATTTGAAACACCGTTAAAGACAGGGTATAAGCAAGCAATATATGCAAATGAAACCAAAGGTATGTGGACACCTTTTATTATTATGGGACCTGGTATAAAGAAAAATAATAAGCTTCTGAATCCTATTGAGATGGTAGATCAATATCCAACAATAATGAAGTCACTTGATTACAAGATTCCAGAACACGTTGAGGGAAGAATACTTGGTGAAGTATTTGAATAAACATATTAATTTTATTTTAATTACTAAATGATACAGTTAATTGTTTTATTTTTATTGTTCATTATTGGATATTTGTTTACAAGAATAGTTATTTTAAAAATAAAAGTTATTGAAACTATCTATGCATTAACATGAAAAAAAAAAATCTATTAATTTTGTTGTTTATTCTTATTATCATATTTGGATTTTTTTATCCAAATAATATATTTGAAACTATCAATTTAAATCATAAACAAAAATTGCTACAAGAGTTTGAAATTTTATATTTTGAGGTTGGACAATATGAAAAGGCAACTAAAACTGCTAAAAAATATGATAGGATATACAAGGATATTATTGGAAAAACTTTATTAGCACTATCTTTAGAAAGAAGCGATAAACTAAATCAATCGTATGAAATAATTGACGATATTGATTTAATCCAATATTGTGACTTAACCTATTTTACAAAATCATTTTTGGAGTATCGATTGTATAATAATTCAAACATATTGGGTATTGTTATAGAAGGATTAAATGCAAGCGACTGTTTGAATGAAGAATTTGAATTAAAATATCTTGGAGATAACCATCGTAAGTTAGAGTTAGTTATAAATTTTTTAATTGAGAAAGAAGAATATAATCAAATAAATTTATTATTTGACTTTATTGAGAATAATGAATCAAATTATAAAATTAACAAAGCTGTAATTGCAGAAAGGAAAGGATATATTCTCTTTAAACAAGAGGATTACGATAATGCTTCATTTTATTTTACTGAATCAATAAAATACAATCTTTCAACATACTCATGTCCTTTTGGAGGTTTGGGGATGTTATATTTTTATAGTAATGATTCAAAAAGAGCAAAAACAATGTTAGAAAAAGCTACTCTATTAAACGATACAACCAGCGACTATTACATTGCCCTTGCAAAAATTTATTATGCTGAAGGGAGAATTGACGAAGCAAAGAGTATACTTTATAAGTCAATAAGGGTTGTGGAGAGACATTTTGAATAAACGTAATATGAATTGTTAATTCTAATCAAATTGTAAATCAATATCCAACGATAATGAAGTCACTTGATTACAAGATTCCAGAACACGTTGAGGGAAGAATACTTGGTGAATTATTTGAATAAACATATTCTTTTTAAAATAATTTTATTTTAATTATTAAATGATACAATTAATTGTTTTATTTTTATTGTTCATTGTTGGATATTTGTTCACAAAAATAATCTTTACTAAATTAAACTTTATTGAAACATTAGGTTATACCATTTTTTTTAGTATTCTTATTGTTCCATTAATTTTAATAAATCTTAATTTTCTTTTCGGAGTGAAATCTAGTGTTTGGATAATTATATTGATATCTGTAATTTTATTAGGACTTGAAATCATATTTATCAAATTTAAAAATTTAAAATTCAAAAAATTATTTGATTTCAATATAAGAGAGGATAGATTAATTCTATTTTTTTTATTTTTAGTAATTGTTTTTTCATTTTTTTATTATAATAATTCAGTTTATTATTTATCTTTGACATCTTTTATTGAGCGTGGTGAATCTAATTGTTTTTATATGTTAACTTTTGCATTGCAACCTGATTTATCACAAAATGCTGTAAGTGTTACCCCATATGACATTTTATCTACTCCAGGTAATAGCATGTTCACTTCATTTGTACATCCAATACTTAACTTTAATAGCTTTAGATTTATGTATGTAATTTTTCAAGGATTGCTTTTTCTTTTTATGTACTTGTTTATTAAATACATGACAAAGAAGAAATGGAGTTCAATTATTATCGCGTTATTTGCAATATTTAATCCATTTAGTTTATTTATTGAAGTGTTAGATAGAAATTTTATGGTGATTGTATTATCAGTTATATTATTTTATTCAGTGTATAAGTTTAAAGATAAGGTTTGGGTTCATGCTATTATTTTTGGTGTGCTCTTAGGAACTGGATTAAGATTTTTGCCATTGATATTTCTGCTACCTGTATCTATGATTTATTTTAAACAAAAAATATCACCAAAAAAATATTTGTTATTTTTAGTTGTAGCATTTATATGTTTTGCTTATAACATCCCACATCTTAAATATCATGGCCTAAATAGTATTGGTGAAACTCAAAATTATTTTGGTCTGGTAAAAACTGCATTTAGTTCATGGATTAGAACCCCTTTTATTCCTTTTCCAAATTTAATATATATTATAATGCAAATGTTAAATTATTTTGGATATATAGTTAGTACAATAGTCTTATTTGGAATATATGACAGTTTTAGAAGACGTAAACATGAGTTTTTAGTCTTTAGCTTAGTTTTTATGTTACCTTTATTATCATTGTCTATACAGCGTGATTTTTTGGAGACTCCAAAACTAAGGATAATTATCATGAGTTTTGTTAGTGTATTTTTGTTTTTAGGATATGGTCTAGATTATATTGTTAAAATGTGGAACAAAAATAAACTGTCTATTGCTATTAGATTTGGATTCATTTTATTATTTATTTTTATGATGGTAACTATGTTTTCAACTGCGTTTTTTGAAATTGATCAAAGATTTTATGATAGAAAATTTCTTTATCAGTCAGAATCACAAAGTTATTATGAATTTATAAGAAAACAATCTTCATATGTTCAGATGATTCCAGGCTACAATAATTTGGGTAATAAACTTGATTTGGTTAGAAAATCAAAAGAACAAGAGGCGGTCTTATATAATGTATACAATAGACCAATGATCTCAGAATATTTATTTTCCCAGGGAGTATCTAAACCAATATTACCAGTAAGGTCTAATATTGAGTTTGTTAATGTAAAAATAAATTTTGAAGATATTGTGATGAATCAAGATAAAGCAGTTTTTATTTCTAATGAAGATAGTGATGTTTTTATAGATTTTTCAGAGGAAGATAATCTTTTTGATGTATATTATAATGAATTTGATGTAAGCTGGCAGTCTAAGATGTTGCCATTAGTTGTATTTCCAAAATTTTCTGATACTCTTTTTTTAGATGAAATATATTTAGATCTCAATTCATTTATTAGTTATGGTGAAGATGAATTAGGATTCGATAGGATTAATTCAATAAATTACATGTTTTATCCACAAGCAAAAAAATTTGCATATGAGACTGGAATGTTAGGATTTCCTACAACAACCACAACAAACGAAATTATTTTAAGAGTACCAACAACAACAACAATAATAATTAGAAATTGGTTTATAAATGGTGCTAATTCTCAACCATTTAGGATTGATAGTTGGGTTATTGATAGCGATGAGTTAAACTCTAATGTTGAATTTCAGTTAAATGAGCCTGAAAATTATATTTAAAAAAATTAAGTATAAAAATAATATATGAATTAAAATGAAAAGAAATAATCTACTAATATTATTGTTTATTTTTATCATTATATTTGGTTTATTTTACCCAGATAATATTCTTATGAATATAAATAATAACCCAAAAAAAAAACTTCTGCAAGATTTTGAAATTCAATATCATCAAGTAGGAAAAATAGAAGAAGCAATTAAAATTGCAAAAAAGTATGATCAAAGATACAATGATGTTAGTGGAAAGACTCTGTGGGCATTAGCTTTGATAAAAAATGGTGATACACATCAGTCACATGAAATAATTAGTAATATTGAATTGGATATGTATTGCGATTTGACTTACTTTGCAAAAGCAATTTTGGAATATCGATTGACTAATAATTCAAATGTGTTTGAAATTATTTTAGATGGATTAGATGCAGATAGTTGCATTGATGAAGAGTATGAAATAAAATATTTTGGTATTGATCAAGGTAAATTATCACTTATAATAAATTTTTTGCTTGATAAAGAAGAGTATGGGCAAATAGAGTTACTTCTTGATTTTGTTGACAATAATGTATCAAATTACAATATTAGCAAATCATACATTTTTGAAAGGAGAGGTTACGTTGACTTCAAACAAGAAGACTTTATTAATGCTTCATATTTTTTTAGCGAATCAATAAATTATAATGATTCAACATTTTCATGTCCGTATGAAGGTTTAGGGATGTTATATTTTTATAATAATGATACAGACAAAGCAAAAATACTACTAGAAAAGTCTATCCAGATTAATTCTGAAGTTGATGAGAGGAAATATAGAGCGCTTGCAAAAATTTATTATGCGGAAGGGAATATTGACAAGGCAAAAAATTTACTTAAAAAAATCCCAAATCATTAAAATTTACAAATTAAAAAAACTTATTGTATGCTAAAAAAAATATGCTAATAATCTTGCATTTAAGAAACATTCGCAGATACCTAACAATTTAATGTTGGGAGTAGACTATTTCGTGGGATTTTTTTCATAGAATTTGAATGTTTAATTTAGAAAATTTAATAAATGGATTGTAAATGAATTATTAGAGGTAAGATTAAAGTGAATACAGTTGAAGCATTAATAAGTTCACATATTCCTTATTATGTAATATGTTTTTATTTATTTTATGAATCATTAAATTTAAGAGCAAAACTTTTAAAAATTAAATCTGGATTGGAGATTAAAAATGGAGATTAGTACACAAACATCAATAATATTAACACAGATTCCTATTGCTATTGCTATTTTGGTTGCAGTTTATGAAGTACATAAAACAAAAAAGATATTAATTCAAATTCTTGAAAAGCTAACAGAAAAAGTAAATAAGAAATAATAAATACAATTGTAAACAGTTTTTTTAAAATACTTGTGTTTCAAAACTAATCCCTTTGTACATTATCAATACTTTAATAAATTTAAGTTATTTATGGAAACCTATATTTTTAAGACGAAAAATTATAAATAAATAGATAAATATATTTGGGTAAATAAAATGATTGTACTTGGGATTTGGGATGGCCATAATGCTTCAGCATCATTGGTTGAAAATGGAAAACTAGTGGCAGCAGTAAATGAAGAAAGATTTACAAAAAGAAAGCTGGAACCAAATTTCCCCATTAATTCTATAAAATACTGTTTAGGGGTTTTAAAGTTGAGACCAAAAGATATCACGCATGTTGCTATGTCAACATCTGATTGGTCTATGACTTTGAGCAGGTTAATGTCAGGTGTAAAAAGCGATTTTTGGTATAAACGAAGAAGACATTTAACTAATAAACCAATAACTTGGGATTTGGATCTTCAAATTCTTAATCAAACAGGGAAAATCAAATCAAATGTTTTTTTTAGAAAAATATCTAGATATACCTTAAAAAAATACTTATCCTCAGTTGGATTTAATATGAAAACTGTTAAATTACATTTAGTTGATCATCATAAAGCTCATGCAGCTTCAGCATTTTTTACATCAGGACTGAAAAAAGCAACATGTATTACATTAGATGCATTGGGTGATGGATATTCATCAACTGTGAATATATGTGAAAACAATGAGATTGAAACTATTTCAAAAAATACTACTAAAGATTCACTTGGACTTTTTTTTCAGGAAGTTACAAGTATTATGGGGATGAGAATACTTGAAGATGAAGGGAAAGTTATGGCATTGTCTGATTTTGCATATGTAGAAAAAAACTTTAAAAATCCCATGAAAAAGTTTTTTGAAGTTAAAGGAACAAAAATTAAATCAAAAATACCTTTGTACAAAAGATATAATTTGTTAAAAAAACTTCATTGGAGAAATAAACCTGAAAAATTTGCATACATGGCTCAATCAGCACTAGAAGAGGCAACAACACAGTTTTTTGACAATGCAATTAATAATACAGGCATAAAAGATGTTGTTTGGGCTGGTGGTATTTCTTCAAATATTAAAATGAACATGAATATAAGACAATTAAAAAATGTTAATAATTGGCATATTTTTCCTGATATGGGTGATGGGGGATTAAGTGCTGGGGCTGCACTTTTTGTATCAAATAAACTTTACGGGACAAAATCGTATAGGATTCAGAATGTTTATTTAGGTCCAGAATACAATGATGACAATACTAAAAATATTTTAAGAAAATACAAAAATAAATTAGAGTATGAAAAAATATCTGATAAATCAGGATTTGCTTCGGATCTCATAACTAATGATGAAATTGTTTTTTGGCATCAAGGCAAAGGTGAGTTTGGACCTAGAGCTTTAGGTAATAGGAGCATACTTGCATCAGCGTCCAGTGTGGATGTGAAGAACAAATTAAATATGAATATTAAAAGAAGGTCATATTATCAACCATTTTGTCCATCAATTCTTTGGAGTGACGCCAAAAAATTCATCAAAGAAAAAGAAAAAGATTTTAATAAATATATGGTCATGGGATATAATGTAAAGGAATCAATGGAAAATTTTTCAAGATCTGTTATGAATGTTGATAAATCAATTAGACCTCAAATGGTTGGAGAAGAAAATAAATTGTACATGAATTTGTTAAAAGGTATTAAAAAAAAATCAGGATATGGAATTCTACTTAATACAAGTTTTAATATTCATGGGAATCCTATTGTACTTGACCCCAAAGATGCAATAAAAACGCAAATAGAAACTAAGAATCCACATTTATTTGTTGGAGATTATTATGTGCATTTAAAATAATAAATTTTTCATTTATAATATATACCAAATTTCGTACTGAAACTTTAGTTAGTTTTAACTAACTAAACCCCTGGGGGTGATTGGAATTTTTTACTTTTGTAAAACAAATTAAACTTATTTAACTATTATTGTTGCTGACAACTAACAGTATTGGTAGAAAATTTAATTATTTGAGTTTTATCTGTTTATCTATTGAGAGGGAGATTATGATTTAGTATTTGTATTGATACAAATACATATGGGTTCAAAATTATAGCTAGTTATGCTAAAATTGATAAAACAAATATTACAAGAGAAATACACAATGATCTTTGAATCTGCATTTAATTCATTTATATGAAAATAACTTTATAAATAAATTGGTAACATTTATGAATATATTTCTAAACTTAAGTACTTAGGTTTGGGATTAATGAAATTAAGTATTATTAGATTCATATTTGGAATAGTTTATCTGGTTTTAATATTATTAATTGGAAAATACTTGTCCACAAAATATTTGGATCTAAAAGGTGTAGCATCAGTAGTGTTTGGGATATTATTTTTTTTACTTGTGTATCCAATTTTTTTGTTTGGGTTATCAATGTTACTTCATACAAATATGAACCTTGTATTGGTATTAATTCCTTTAATATTAATTGTTACAGTACTTGGAAAAAATATGTTGTATTTTTCATTTAATACTAAAGAAATTTTGGTTCTTTTTTTTGCTTTAATTATCTTTGTAATTTATTTTTTAAACTATTCAGGACCTTTTACAGGATATTGGGATACATACATTGCATCTCCATCAATAATAATGACTGGTCATAAAATAAATTTTATAGATTTAGATAGTAATCAAGTCTATAACTATAATTTAACAAATAAATTACCAAATGATTTAATAAATGAAAATTCGTATGGTATAATCTCTAAAGACCAAAGATTGGGTACTGGAATAATATTTTCGATTCCATACTTATTTTTTGGAATGCTTGGGTTTCCAATATTTAATTCATTATTAATTTCATTATCATTTTTACTATTTTATTATACTTTAAAAAGACATATGAAACAAAATTTCATTTCATTAGCTATATCTCTATTTTTGTTTACCAACAATTATTTTGTTACAGTAACTTCACTTAATCCTAATTTGGTAGGTTTTTTCTTTGTTATAATGATTATATTTCTTGTTTTGAGACCAAAAATTAATTGGATTGCACTCGGATTTGTATTTGGGGCATTTGGATCAATTAGAAATGTTGCAATAATATTTTCAATACCTTTAGCGTATGTATTATTTCGAGAAAAAAAAGTTTTTAAAAATATTACTTTATTTGTTTTATCAGTGATAGTTTTAATTAGTCCAATCCTGTTTTGGAATTATTACGCATTTGGGAATCCATTTATTCATTCTTCTCAATATTTTGGATTTGAAGGATTTAGGCCAGTATTTGATCATTTCTTTTTTGGGACAAAATTTTCGCTAAATGGGTTGTTAAATTTTCCATTTTCTTTAGAGATTGTTAGAACTCCACATTTTTCATTTCCAGTATTTTTATTTTTGCCTTTGTTATTAATTAGAATATTTGGAGGATTTTCTATTTTAGTTATATATGGATTGTTTAATGAAATTCCAAATATAAAAAAGTATTTCTTACTTTTGTGGATAATTCCAATGTTGGTATTATTATCTTTTCAAGAAAATTGGGAAGTTGCAAAAACCTCATTTATTTTACTGATACTTCCAGTATTCTTTTTGTTTTTGGCTGACGGTGTATTAAAAATTAAATCAAAGATTCCTAATTTAAAGAAATTTCTATCTCTATTAGTGATAAGTATAGTTGTATTTATATTTTTGATAAATTCATATCATTTGAATTATTATGTTGATGAAAGATGGTATGAAAGATTTCCAAAAGCAAAATTAAATGCATATTTCGAATATGAACCTCTTGCATATCCGGATGAGTTTAAATTTTTTCAAACTATGGATTCAACAGAAGAAATAGATTCATTTAGACAGAATCTTACCAGCCCAAAAATTTTTCCAAAATTGTTTGGGATAAATATGTTGTTAAAACACACAAGTCCTATTGATTTTGAATCAAATTATTTGGAACCAAATGCTTTGATTATCTGGAAATATATCTATGTTCAAAATGAATAAAAAAATATAAAGGAAACTACAAACTTGAATTTTTTTATACTTCATAGCATTAATCTTTGTACTATTTTTGATTGTATTAAAAACCAGACAATTCATTTTTATAAACTAATAATGCACAATTCATGTTTAATGAATGAATAAGATTATGTCAAAATTCTTACATTAAATTTTGATATCTTTATCAAATATCTGATAGGCTTTGAATATTTGTTTGTATTTTTTATTTATAATACTCATAGAAAATAAAAATGTCATAAAAACATAGCTTATTAATTTTGCAAAAATAAATTTAGTATATGCAATTACTTTATTTTGTTTTTTTGGTTTATCTTTTATGTTACAGCATCCCATTTTTAATACATTCTTCTAATATATTTTGTTTTCTTAAATAAAATTTATAGATTTCTTTGTTATCGTGTTTTGGAGTCTTTCCAAATACTAGATTAGGCATGTAGTAAATTTCTCCTGCAAAACATTTGGGTTGAATTCCAATAAATCTATCTAATACTCTAAACCATCCCATATTAAATTTCAATTTTTTTAACTTTTTAATTGATTCTTCTCTAGGTATATTATATACTGGTGTATGAAATTTGATACCATGATTTTTGTATAAATGTTTAATGATTTTTACACTAAACGGTTTTTGTTCAACCATGTCCTTTGTACTTTTTGAAGAACCATCAGTCATTTCTAAAATATTGTTTTTTTTGTTATAGATTATACTTTTAGCATGCATAGCATATTTACATCCTAAACACCAAACAAATCCTGATTTATGTGTTTTAACTTCATTAACAACATTATTTACAATTATCTTTTCAAACAAATCTTTTGTTGACATTAAACTATATTCAAATTTATTGTCAAACATACTATTTAATTCATTTACTCTTTTTTGAACGGTATTCATGAACATATGTCCATAACCATTATTGTATGTTAAAAGGTGAATTTCATCATATTTTTTTGCTAAAAGTACAGCAGTCATAGTTGAATCTATTCCACCAGAGAACATTAAAGATATTTTTTTTGTCATAATACTAAATTTAATATTAATTTGAGTTTAAATAAGTTGAGTTTAACTAATAAAAAACATACTTTTTTTAATTCTTTTTAATTTTAATTAGTATATAAGAAAAAAAAGTATAAAAAAATAATCAAAGAATTATTTTTAAAAAGTTACAAAACCCTAATGGATATTAAAAATTTAGTTTCATCATATTATTTAATTTTAATAAGTTTAATTTAGTTTTGATGAACAAGATATTGTTAACTAAAGACATAGTTTTGAGAAAGCAATAAAATTTTTAGAAGGTTGATTTTAACAATTAATCAGATAAAGAATATATTAAAAATATTATAAAACTGAATATGAAAAAAAATCAAAATTACAAATTATTTATTATAAATATATTAGTAATGGTTGTAACGTTTCTTTTAGTACTTTTATTTTTTGAATTGATATTTAGATTTAATGAAAATAATGATATGGAGTTTATAATAGATTTAAATTACATTAATCGTACTCAACGAATAAATGAAACAATAAAGTGTAATGAAGATGTAACATATTTGCGAACAGAAAAATATGTTATTAGAAAACCAAATTTGACGTGTGGATTCCATGCACCAAATTTTTCCACTAATTCATATGGATTTCGTGATATTGAATATCCTATAAAAAAGAATCAAAATACCAAAAGAGTCATGATAATAGGTGATTCAGTTACTGAAGGATTTGGATTATATGAATATGAACGATATAGTGAATTATTGGAATTCAAATTAAATAATTTAAAAAATAGCTCGATTAATTATGAAGTATGGAATTTGGGAGTTGGAGGTACATCTTTTGAAAATTATTTAAATATATTGAAATATAATTATATTAATTATTCACCTGATATTGTGATTATAGGATTTACTGAAAATGACTACTCAATGGATTATGGATTTGACAGATTTCAAACACATTACCAAATTGACCAAAAGATTCCAATAGTTATACCTTTAGGTCAAGGAATAAACAAAATTTTAATAAAAAAGTCATTATTTTATAGGTTTATAAATGTTAAATTATATAATATTATTGTTAATTATAATTATTATAAAAAAAGAAAAGTATATTTTGAAAATGATATACAAAAGGATATTAAACTTCTCAAAGAATTTTCAAAATTGTCAGAGCAGAATAATTTCCCGATAGTTATTGTTTTTTTCCCCTATTTAAATGATAAATATAAAGAGATTGAATGGTTAAGAAAAGTAAAATATGATAAATTTAATATCTCAAGTGTTGATCTTTTACCCAATTTTAAAGAGACTGTTGATTCATTATACGAATTATCAATTGAACACTATTACTGGGAATCATCAGATTATATTCATTTAGGTCCATATGCAAATCA
>Ga0233437_1001205_pt1 | contig 49454 bp, 26 predicted proteins | sample SI_122_August201_FD_182714 | JGI IMG/M metagenome (GOLD analysis project Ga0233437, IMG submission 182714) | Seawater microbial communities from Saanich Inlet, British Columbia, Canada - SI_122_August2016_200_MG | ecosystem: Environmental > Aquatic > Marine > Inlet | place: Canada: British... | reverse complement strand
TGACGTTGATCACGTCGGACATGCGGACGGGCTGGCCCAAGGACAAGGCCCCGAAGAGGCGGCCCAAGGCGGTCCTGACCAGGCCGTCGACCGTGCTCTGGACGCTGCCCTTCGTCATTACGATGGTCGCTGCGATGTCTACGCCGACCGGGATCGCCTCCTTGGTCACAACGTCCGCCGTGATGTGGCGCTCGTCGTCCACCTCACCCTGCACAACGGACACGATGGAGTTGGTGCGGTAGGTCACAACGAAGTTCTCGTCGTGGCTGTAGTCCACGACAACGGTATCGCCCGAGGCGATCCGGGAGTTGGGGGTCAAGCGGAACCCGAGAGGGTTGTCTCCAGACTCCGGGACGAACGTGTAGTCGGGATCCCCGTTGGGGTCCAAGGGACTCGTGAACTCCGTCACCCTGTCGACCGTGTAGATCGCCACCGTCAGCGGGTTGATGCCCAGGTTGTTGAGGTACTCGGTGCCCTCCAGCACAACGTGGGACTCCCCAGACACCTCGATAGGCTCCCCGGAGGGGACGGTCAGGTCCGCCGCCCCGGTGATGGGGTCAATGACCTTCAGGTAGTCCCCGGCCTCTGTAGAGCGTCCCAGGCCCAGCGGGTAGCTGCCCGGGTAGAGCTTGTAGGCCATCGAGGACACAACCCCCGTCACGTCCCCCTGCAAGGACAGGACGTCGCTCACCGGCTGACGGGGGAACACGTAGCGGTCGCTCGTGCGGTAGCGGTACGCCCCACGGAACTCGTCCAAAAGGCTGACGTTGGCCGGATCGTTGTGCGCCGAGGACAGTTGGATGCCGTCCGGCGGGATGATCGTCACGTCCGTAAGGTCAAACACCCGGCCCGTAGTGTCATCCGTGAACTGGAAGTCCCATGAGGGCTTGTCCAGCATCTCGATGAGCGGGTTGTCGGTCGTCAGGCTTGGGTTGACCGCCCGGAACTTGAGGTTCTGGATGTTCCCCACGGGCTCAAACTGGCCGTACCTGTCAGCCGCCTGCACGATCTCAAAGCTGAAGGCGAAGCTGTCGGTCACCGTGGCCAGGTTCTGCCCCCGGACCCAGACGTCCACTTTGCCGCCCGTGTGCCGCTGGAGGTCCGTGTCCCAGTCCCGCTGCATGAGCGGGTGTCCGGCGTCTACGACGTTGACCTGGAGGACCCCCGGCGTGTCGATGGCGATCTGCGTGTAACCGCGGTACCGACCCGAATCCACAGAGGACAGGAGGCCGTCGGCCCGGACTGCAAGCTCCCGGTTCGACTCTTCGTCCCGGCCACCGAACGTGGCGGCGCTGTTGGCGCAAAGCACACCAGGAGGGCCGTCCACCATGGTGTTGATCTGACCCGCCGCCAGGTTCCCTGCGGTTCCGGGCTGCTCCGCCTGGATGAACACGGTGATCGAATACCGGCCCGTGGCGGGGTCGTAAGAGGACCCCGCACCGGACGGGGTGATCTCACCCGAAGAGGTAGCCCTGAAGCTCGCTGACCCGCCCTGAGCCTTCTGTCCGATGACAACAGTACGGGTCGTGTTGGGGCGGGCTGTCGTGAAACACGCCAACTCTCCCCGTGCCCTGGACCCTGTGTGCCGGATAACGCCCCTGCGGGACGCCAACTGGTCGAAGGCGTTATTGATCATGTTCTGGACGTCGATGTCCGTCCGCAAGTAGAACGACTGCTTCAACGCCAGCTTGTAGGCCGACTGCGTGACCGGGATGGGGTCTCCCGTGTTACCGGGGTCGTCAATGGCCAGCAAGGTGGCGAACGACTGGGCCGCCTGCAAGAACCCGATGATGAACCGGATCCGCTCGGCCTCCGTGGCGAAGGGCTCGATGAAGGTGTCCCGCAGGACTGTTCCCGGCTTCACGTCCAACTCGGGCTGCGTCCTGTAGATGGAGAGCACCGTGTCCTGCACGATCTGCTGGTGTGTGACTACGGGAAGCTGCGTGATCGCCGGGGTCACGATGATCGGGTCTGCCGCCACCTCGGGGCTGAAAACGGACTCGTACTCCGCCCCATTGATCAGGTAGACCGCTGTGACAACGTAGTACAGGGGATCCGTCTCCGGGATGGCCAGGAACTCCGAGTTCGGGATGGCCGGGTTCTGCGAGGACGTAGACGTAGAGCGCCTGTCGTGCGTGAACGAATACCGGGTGATCTGGCTGATGGCGTCCACCTGGAGGGTGGTCTTGAACCGACTCACCGTCTCAGGGATGCCGATGACCTCGTTGTAGTCCGCCTCGATAGGAGCGTTGAACTTGTCGACCTGCGTGCCCTGCACCCGGAAGTAAAGCGGGTCGGCTGCTGCGGACCCATCCAGGTTGGTCGCCACCGTGGAATCGACGGTCAGTTCGCCGAGGGTGCTGGTGTCCTCTACGATGTCCCCGGTCGAGACCATCTCGGTGTTGAGCCGGTAGTAGCCGGTCGTTCCACCGCCAGGAGACACAGAGGCGTAGAAGTGATAGCCCACGACGTTGCTGTCGTCGATGCCGTCCACATGAACGGTGATGATGCGGTCGCCCCGTTCCACGTAGATGCCCGAGGGTGCGATGACCAGGGCCTGTACGTCCCGGTCGAGGGACAGAATGGCCTCCGCCGACGCCGGGTTCGTTGTCGACCCGCTGGAGAGGATGGAGCGAACGAGCACGGTGTTGCTACCGGGCAACAGGTTCAAGCCGTTGGGGTACGCCGACGGGTTCGGGACGGTGAACGAGGTCCCCTCGAACAGGATCATGTCCGGGTCAGAGGTAAAGGCGGCCCCTCGCACGGAGACCTGCATGTCCACCGTGAGGGCGTCCATCGTGCCTGTGAAGAACCGGGAGGAAATGTCTGTCGTGAAGATGAACTCCTCACGCAGCACCCCATCCGGGCCCAAGAACTTGGGTGTCGCCATTATCTGCCCCCGTTAATCTGGGCCACAGCCGAGTTCGGGATGTTAACCACGTCCTTCTCGGCCAACCCGGCGGCTTGTTGCCCTAGCATCAGCCCGTTGGACCCCATTGTCGCCACCACCCCCGGCACCGTGAACACGATGGGAAGGTTGATGGGCTCCGCAGCAGCGTTCTGGACGGTCACATCCAACAGGAACGTCGTGGGGTCCTGCTCGTGCGGGGCCACACGGACGCCCAGGACGGCGTAGAGCCGCTCCTTGAACGTCACCGACTGGTACTTGCTCTGTGACTCTTGGAGCGTCTGATAGCGTGCCAGGGCCCGCCTCACGTCCTCATTCAAAAGGGACGCCACTCCGCCTAGAGCCTTGCTCCCAATTCGGGAACTAATCTGCGACCCGTACCAAGGGAAATAGGGGTTGGAGCCCCTGTCCGTCAGCAGGATCTTCATGACGGCCTGGTACAGGAGGGACTCATTCTCAATCATGAGCGTCTGCCCTGCCAGGTCGTACCTGTAATCGTTCTCAACGTAGGACGCCCCACAGCGTAGACAACGCTGTGGTGGGACCGTGTAGGACACCGCAAAGGTCGGGTTCGTCCGTACCGGCTCGTTGAATATGGGATACCTGTTCGTGATCGTGTCCGGGCGCACCTGGAGCGTCCAGCCAGGGTATAGCCTCCGTCCTGACGCCCGCCACGCCGTACCTGTCCCGGCGCAGTTTCCCACCTTGGAGGGCGTGCCGAACCCGAGGCTTTTGGCCGCCGTGCCCGTCACCTTGACGAAGGAGTCGATCCCAACCCTGGAGGTGTCCGTGAACACGAGGTGCCCGTTGATGCTCTCAGGGAGGGCCACGGTAAACTGCTGGCGCAACAGGTACTGAACAACCTGGTCGGCGGTCAGCCGCTGTACGTTGGACGTACCGAAGCCGACTGACTCGCTGCCCCGAGGCGTCTCTACCGTGAGGGTGTCCTCGTTGGCCGTCAGGTCGTAGGGGCCGGACTCGGAACTGAATAACTGGGCCGACACGTACAGGCCGCTCTGCGGGATGACCAGTTCGTCGTTGGCCACGATCCGCACTGTTCCGGCTCCGCCGACGGGCTGTTTCGTCGGAAGAGACACCCGGTCTGTGCCTAGAGCTACGTTTTCCTCTAGGGTCAAGTGCGGACAGTGCCATGCCAGTTGTACGTCACGACTCATGCGTTACCCCACGGGTCTCATTGAGGGCATGGTATAGGCAGGACACCGGCTCACCCCTTCGAGTCACGCATGGTCTCGGACCCCGTATCCTCGAACGTGAACCGTAGGAAGGACAGGTCCTGCCGTGCCTTAAAGTTTGACACGAATCCGTCGGCGTCCTTTTCATAGAGCACCTCGTACATGTCCTGCACCATGCTCTGCACTCTGAAGGAGGGCGTAAACCTGTCCTCATCGAACGTGGACAGCCCGATGAGCGCCCCGCCGAACGCCTGCATCAACACGTCATCCCGTTCCCGCTCCAACTGTTCCCGAAGGTCACAGAGCTTGATGATCCGCCACTCAATGTCCTGCACCCGCTCCTTGATGGTCTGGTTGGCCCAGGCTCTCATCTGGTGCATGTACCGGACAATCGTGTTGGAATCGTAGGCTCCACGGTCGATCCGGCCACCCTGTCGGGCCGGGGCGTAACCACTGTGCCGGGGCATACCGCCGGAGCCCTGTTCGTACCCCGTGCGCTCCCCCTGCTTGGGGACGGGGTCATTGGTGTCAACGGACCTGGGGGCGATGATGCCGCCGTAGGGGTACTTCTCGGACACGATGAACGTGCCGTCCTCTTTCTCTTCGATCACTTCCGTGGCGTCCGGGTGCAGGAACGGGGAGATGTCCGTCGGGTTGCCGCCCTGTGCCACGTAGGCCCGGATGAGGCGCTCCAAGGAGGAGTTCTTGGTCACAGTGAACCCTGCACGGTCCTCGGTCGCCCGGATATTGCCCTCTGCGTCCTTCTCCGTCTGGTAGGACACGGTCACCATGCCGATACGGATCACCTCGGCGTTGATGGTTGCGATTCTGGCAGCCACCTCACGGCGGTTCCTAAGCAACCAGCTTGAGTAGGAACGGAAGTAGCCAACCGGCCACACCCCCATCTTGGCAAAAGACGCCATGCCTACCTCCTACAACACATCAGGGGGTTCCGTCGGCGGGATCGGAACGTTCTCGGGGATGGCGTCCACACTGAAGATCGGAGCGGGCAAGCTGTCCTGGCTGGACATGGTCTCGCCCTCCCCGGGCTCACCCTCCTCTGTATCCAGGAGCATCCGAATCATATCCATGGCGATGGCGGGTCCATACGGGATCACCACAGCCAAGCCCGCACCGTAAGCCAGGGGACCGTCTGAGGGCTTATTCTTCGCCGACACGAGTTCCGAAAGGACCCCTCCCGTCCCGTCGGACACCAGCGCCAGGGCCGAACACTTCGGGATCTTGAAGGAGTAGCCCAGCAGAGCCTGGATGATGGCGTTGATCCGCTTGATCAGTTGCTGAAGCTCGATGATCCGGGCCTCGATGAACTCGATGTACTTGAGCAACGTGTCCAGCACGGACTTCAGCGACTTGGCGATGGCCTCGATCCAGTTCTGGAACACGGTCAGGAACTCTTCGATGGCCGGGTACTGGTCCAGGAACCGGATTGCGATCCATTCCCCGTCCTCCGGCGACCGGCGAATAGCGGACGCTGCAACCCCAAGGGCCATGGCGGCCTCCTGGTACAGAATCCCTCCCTGGTACTTGGCCAGGAGCCCCCGCACGTAGCAGATGCCGAAAGGCCGGGTCGCCACCTCCAGATTGTCATAGTCCTCAAGCACATGGCGGTTGACCACGAACACGGGGGACACGTCAGCGGACCCCTCCACGCTCTCAAACCCACCGATCCGTGACAGGTAGGGGCCGAACTTGGGGTCGACCAGGATGGAACCGTCCTCCTGGACGCTCTTCTCATACGCACCCAGCACGGAGCGGGACACGGTCGCAAGGAACTCCTCCACATCATCAGCCTCAACGGCCATGGGGAGCTTGAATGAGGTGTCCCCCACGCCGAGGGTAGCTACCAGCATGTCGGGGTCCCGGTCGTAGAAGATGGTCGGCGGACTCTCGAACTTCAGCGTCGGCGTGAACAGGTCCCCGACGATCTCCTCGTTGATGTCCATGCTGTACGGGTTGATCGCCAGCCCCGTGTTCCTGTTGTTGTCTTGCAAGGACTCCAGGGGGCGCAAGAGGCCGGTCAACTGAGGAATGCCCGGGGCCAACTCGGGGTGGACCTCTTTGAAGATGTCTGCCCATGTGACGGTGCGGAGGTTCTCTGTGGCCTCCACGATGGCCTTCTCAGCTTCGGGCATCGGCCCGGTCTTGGAGTAGATGTCCTGAGCCGCCCGGTCGATCTGCTGGAGCAGGTCCGTGCGGAAATCCAACGGGGAGAGGTCCTTCTCCTCGACCTTCTTGCGGTACTCAGGGTACAGCAACCCGTTGAGATGTTGGAGTTTCTCCAACCCACGCCGGTTCTTGACCACCCCACTGATGATCTGTGTGCCCTGCTCGATGGCCTTCTTCGTGTCCGCTGTCAGCGTGCTGTCCAACTGATCGAGGGGAACCAGGTCCGGGCGGGTCAGGAACAGGATCATCAAGGCTGTCCGCAAGGCGTTGAGGTACTCCTCTGAGTACGCCGTCGGGAAGGTCACCGTCCTGGCGTCTGAGTAGGACGACACGAGAAACTCGGAGTCCACGGTCGGAACGACGGGGAGCTTCGGGGCATCCTTGACCTTGCCGAACTCCGGCAAATCATACCGGAACCCGCCTGCGCTATCCTCGGGGGCATTGGACACGGACGTGGCGGCTATCCTCACGTACACCAGCCCTGCGGGCTTATCTTCTACCTCCAGGGTCACTAGGCCCGTCGCCGCATCCATCTTGGGGGTGGCGTGCCACGGCATGTCCTCCCACTTGAGCAGTTCGGAGTACTCTCCCATGGCCCACTGTGTCAGTGACGCCGAAAGAGGCACAAAGAAGGATCGCTGAAGGACGTAGCTGCCTTCCTTGTACAACTCCTCCAGGGGCACGACACTGTTGTCCGGGAGCTTGGCGTAGATCCGGGTCACCCCGTTCTTGACCTTACCGCCGTCGATGTTGGCATTGTAGGCCAAGGCGTCATCCAAGGAGAGCATGGCTGTTCCGCCGTGCAACACGATGGGCCGCCCGTCGATGTCACGGACCTGGCCGAACTCTCTTGGCTGTGCTTGGCCACTGCTGCCTGTATCCTCTGTCCCTCCGGCGGCCCTGGGGCGGTCGTACACGAGGGGAAGGCCGTCCTTGATGGTCGACACCGTGACCAGGAACCCACCAGGCGGAAGCGGCGGGAAGGGCATCAAGGGGTTCTTCTTATTGACCGCAGGAACCTTCCACGCCACCTGTGCCACGTTGGGCGGTGTGCTCTCCAAGGTGAAGAACGACCCGATGTCCCCGAACTGGAGGATGTTGCTGGTCTCAGCAGCGTCCAGGCCGTACTTGAGGCTCGTGATGAACGGGACAGGCGGCCCAGAGGCGTCGCTGTAGGTCTGGTTGAAGTACGAGATCAACTGCTTGATGAACTTGATGAGCCTCTGAATGTCCGAGATGTCCACGGACAGGTAGAAGAAAACGCTCAGGACCTCAGTTCTGCTGGTCACGTCCGGGCGTGTCGGGTCCGTGGTGTCCGTCAACCGTGCAATCATCCGGCGCTCGTACTCAGCGAACCCACCTACGAGATCATCGTAGGGGTAATTCATCAGCTTCCAGTCGCCTGTAATGTAGATCCCCAACTGCCGAAGGTCATGGATCAAGGCCCGGATCTCATCTGCGATGGCCTTAACCAGAGCGGCGATGGGATCCAAGAAGGCGACCAGGAACGCCTTAGCTAGACGCAGGGCGGCCAAGGCCACGTCGAGGGCTGTGATCAGTACCTCGGCGACGGAGTTGATCGTCTCCCGGAGGTCTTCCAGAAAATCCGGGACAGCTAACTGGATTGTCCCCCACTCACCATCAGCCATCAGGCACCTCCACCGCCCCTTTGGAGTCGGACTTGCTGGTCACGCAGGGCGGCCACCTTCTTGATGTCGTCGTCCAGGGCCCCCTCCAGGATGGACTTCAGCCGGAACAGCATGTCCACCTGTCCCTTCAAGGCACCGGAACCGACGAGCTTGGCGTCTTGCTCACCCCAGGACCCAATGTCGATCCCGTCGGCCTTCAACTTGGCCCGGATCTCTTCAAGGGTAGGATTACTCATCGCTCACTCCCTCCACCGTTTCCTCCAGCAAGATCAGACGCTCGGCCTCCGCCAGCCGTTCCGGTAGCTCCTCGTCGAAGCGCCGGAGGGATGCGATGGTGCCGAGTACCTTGTGGGTGCGGTAGGCCAACCAGACGTACCGGACAGGGCGGAACTTGTCGGACGTATCCAGCACAAGATCAACCCTCTCGGGTTCGACGGGCAGCACTTCGCCACCACCGCCTGGGGATGTGTCTGTATAGGCCGTGTAGGGCACCGGAGCCGGGGGTCCCGGAGGCGCTTGGGACAGCAACTGCATAGAGAACCCGTCACCCACACCCGTCAAGCTGTCCAACTTGCTGTCGTGGATCCAGAACCTGCGGTCCAGCATGGACAGGCAGCCCGAGTTGTTCAGGTAGGGCTGGAAGTCCACCTCGCCGACTAGGGATTGCAGGTAGGCGTTGGACAGGACTCCCATCCCGTCCTCAAAGTCCGTCGGGTGCCCCACGTCGATGATGTGCTCATCCCGCTGGAAAACGTAGAAGTTCCCGTACTTTCTCCCGTTGAGCATCGCCCGGAACATCTCGATGATGGACAGCATCCTCTCCCGGATCATCAGGACAAGGTCGAGGGCTTCGTTCGTGTAGAGGCCGGACGGGCGGATGACCTTGTACGAGAAGGGCTGCACGGAAAACTGGTTGCCGTCAAAGGACTTGGAGATCGGGTCCCTCGCCTGTGTAGGCCGGAGGTCCATCTGGCCTTCGTCACCTCCCGTACCAGGCAGGGTCGAACCCGAGATCGTCGGGTAGACGGCATACTCAAAGTCGCCGTCGGCGAACGTGACCGGGGTGAGGGCCGTCCCCGAGTACGTGGAGATGGGCTCTAGCACCAGGTGGGGCTCAACGGCGTCGTAAATTACGCTCTTGACCCGGTAGTAGCCCCGGTTGTCGTCGTAGACGCTGGGCTCAAGGGGGTCGTAGCCAGAGGTGCGCCCGTCTACGCCCCTGTCACCCAAGGGCCTCGCACCCTTCTCGTTCAGGTCTGTGGCCCCCAACCCCCGCACGTCCAGGTCGCCCTGCGGGTCGATGATGACGATGTCGTCCTTCCTGATCCCTGCGGTGTTGAGGTCTTCCTTGCTGTCGTACAGCTTGTTGGCGTCCGTGCCGTAAGCCCCGGTGTTCTTGACGTAACCGCCCGCATCGGTGGACCAGTCAGCGTCCGTCTGGTGTACGAGGCGGTCGGTAATGAGTTCCAGAAGCTGCTCGTTGCTTTGCTCGTGCGGAACCACCGCCTGCCGGAGGTAGATCTCAAACCTGTAGCCTATGGGGCTGCTGGTCTGGATCGGGGCTACCAGCTTGAGGAGGCCGTCGCCCTCCACGCCCACGATCTCGATCTCCTCCAACACGGAGAGGTCCTCGCCCAAGAGACGGAACGTGTCTCCGGCGTTGATGTTGACGTCGGGGTCCGTGAACGGGCCGACGTTCGTCCCTGTGTAGGTCTGGCCGTCGTTCCACACGTCCGGGGCCTTCGGGTCGAAGGGGGCGTGCAGCGGGTTGTCATTCCAGTCCATCACGAAGCTCTCGGCGTGGACTGTGGGCCGCTGCCGTGCGCTGCCGCTGTACCCCGTGAGGATGCCCCTGCGGATCTCGTAGGCGTACCGCAACGGCTTGAAGCCGCTCCCAGCGTCCTCCTGAATCTCGTGCCAGCGCCGCATCCGACGGATCTCAAAGCTGACCAGTTCGGGATCGGACACCGTCGCACCGCTCAGGTCATAGTAGTACGCCTCACGGGCCGTCACAGACCGCTCCCAGTCGTCCTGTGCGTGCGGGTTCGGCAAGGGGCGGGCGCTGTCCACCACGAGGGGGTCAACCGCCCCCAGGTCCACCGTGGAGCGGGGGAACGAGGGCTCTAGGAAGATGCCCTCCTGTGCGTAGTGCCCCGGCGTCACCGTACCCGGCACAGAGTAGTCGGCAGCCCCTGCGGTCGTCCCAGGCAGGATGCACCCAACCACGTTCGCCCCGCCGAAGCCGAAGGATCCAGGCGGCACGTTGATGCTCGGCCACAGGAGCAGGAGCGATGAGATGTCGAGGGTGTGTACCACGTTGGAGAACCGCACCGAGTCCTCTTCCGGGTCAAACTCATTCCACCTGGTCAGGTCCATCCAACCTTCGTGGACGCCCACCGAGTTCGGGGCCGTCCCGTTGGTGACAATGTCTCCGCCAGGGGCAGAGAACGGCAGGTCCGAGGCGGCTGCCAGGGAGGCCGGGGGCCGGAGAGTGATGAACTCAAAGCCGAGGTTGACGGCCCCGGGGTTGTGGTAGCCCGCCACGTTGTCGTCCGGGAGGCCGGGTCCGTTGACGTTCACCGGGAGGTAGACCATCCCAGACACCGGGTAAGGCTTGTCCAGCAACGCCTCAAAATCAGCGGGAGAAAGCGGGTTCCCGCTGGCATCCCTGTAGTCCGTCACGGCAAAGTCGGGCGTCGTGCCACCGCCAAGGGTGATCGCCGTGTACTGTGCGCTGATGACGGCGTGGTTGAACGTCGTCTCGTCCGCAGAGGCCAGGTCACCCACGTTCCTGACGATGTAGATCCGCACGACCCCCGCACTGTCGGGGAAGGCGGACCAGTACAAGCCGTCAACCAGTTCCACAACGGCGGGATCCTTGTACTCCGTCTGAGGCAGGTTGGAGAGGGTCAAGGTGCCCGGTGTGAATGCCTCCACCGTCGGGAACACCATCGGAACCCAGTCGCCGCCACCGCCCACGGTGATCTCAGGGGCAGACCGCCAATACGGGCCAGGGGCCGCCAGGGTGTCCCGGTCTACCGCATGCCGCACCAGGTAAGTCCCGACCTTCGTGCAGGCGGGGTTCGCACCCGGGGCCGAGTCGATCACGAGCAAGTCGCCCTGCTCAATGTTAGACAGAGCACCAGCGCCCAACGTGATCCCGGCTACCCGGTCTGAGAAAGCCCGGACGTCGTCGGGAGAAATGGCAGGGATCGACAAGGGGCTACAGATCGAACCTGTGCCCGTGCAGATGTCTGCTCCGCCCTTGATGTTCGTGTTGGTAGCGACGCCGGAGAACCGCACGTCGGACGCTGTAAAGGCCTGGTCTCCGTACCCCTCAAACGACATGGCCCTCAAGGAGCCACTGTCCTCGCCAGGAAGGGTCGCCGGGGTCCAGTTACCCGTGCCGTAGCCCCGCTCCAGGAAAGTGAGGGGTACGCCAGTACCGGCCCCCGCATTCCCGTTACAGAAACGGTTGATCGAGGACCAATGTACACCCGACGGGTGATTGATTTCTACCTCATTGATAAGGAGCGAAGTCTGCAACAACAGACCCGACTGCGGGTGCTGAAATCCTCTGGGGGCGGCCCACCGGAGGTCCACAGACTCATCAAAGACCAGCCTGTCAGGCCGGATCGCCGCAGAGGTGGAAAGCCCAGCGGGGGCGGGCGGAATCGAGATCGGCTCACCCGCCAGCATGGGCAGCCCTGCGGTGTCCACATGCACCCGGAACTCAAACCCGTAGATCATCCTGTTGTAGAACGGCGTGCCCAAGTAAGGGAGGAACCATTCGTTGAAGCCACCTCCGCCAGGACCCCACGGGATTACGCCCACCGCAGGGTAGAAGATGATCTCGTGGTTGTCTTCAGGCAGCGGGTTCGGGGCCGGGAAGTTCGTCCCGGACTCAGGCGGGAAGCCCAAGGCTACCGGACCTGTCGAGGTTCCCTGGTAGTCGATGACTTCCACCGTCGTCATCGTGAGGATGATGGTCAGGGCTACGAAACCGCCAGGGTTCAGCCAGGGGTCAGGGTTACCACCAGCGGGGCCATTGAGGATCGTGTTGTCCCACCTGGAGATCAACTGGATCACGACCCTGTTGTTCGGGTCGGCCCACCAGATGTTGTTCAAGTTCCCCAACGGGTTCGGGGCCAATGGTGTCAGGCGGTCGTTCAGGTCCAGTGCGTCCCCAGCGGCGACCACAGAGGCGAAGTCCATGATGACAGCCCCGGAGGCCATGTGCTGACTGATCCGGCAACCCGGCGGCAGGGTCGTCTGCGGTGTCCCGTCGTAAGGCCCCTTCAAGTACACCATGGCGTTCTCCATGGTGTGCCGGACGTTCTGGCCCCTCGCAACGGGGGTCACGAACCGAGGCGGCTCGAGATCGGAGGGTCCACCAGCGGAGGCGGCCACCGATCCGACTGCGTGGATGCCCATGGGGCCGCCCGTGCCGAACGGACTCGGCGAGTCGACCTGAATGAGCATGAGGTCGCCCGGGTGAACGTCACCGATGCCCTTGGCCAGTGAGCCGTTCGCCAGGGGCTGCACGTCCTGTCCGGTTCCCAACATGGCGGGGTCTAGGTCCGGGCTGGTCAGTACCGTGCCGTCGTTGGCTACGATCTCGTCCGGGTACACGGCGTTACCAGCACCGTCCACCGTCATGACAACCGCCGCCATGGTGCCGCTCAGTTCATCAAAGCGGTCTAGCTCCGTGTTCGTGGAGCGGAGGTACGGGATCTGGTAGTCGCCCGAGTCGTCCTTGTCTGCACCGTTCAGGGCGGGCACACGGAGCGGATTCTGGCTCTGGTACACGAACTCCACGGGTCCACCGATAGCGGACACGGGGTCCGGCGGCTTCTGCCCGAACATTTCCTTCAGGCCGAAGAACCAGGGGTCCTTGAAGGAGGGGAGCGTCTTGTCCACGATCCGCCCGTCCTCCTTGACGTCGAAGTCGAATCCGTCCCGGAAGGTATCAAAGCCCTCCGACATGGTCTGGATCGTCTCAAACGTCACGGGGTCGGCAGGTCCTGCGTCCTGTGAGCCCAGAGGCGGCCCCACATAGACGGTGTCCCCACGCTCGACCGGGAACTGATGGAGCGGGATACCTGCGTCCGGGGCCGTCCCGATCAGGACACGGTTGGAGTTGGTGATCGGCTCCCCTGTGTTGTCCGCCAGGGTGAGCACGCACCCGTAAAGCACCTGACTTACGAACACGCCCGTCAGGACAGCCTGCCCGAAAATGTCGATGGCCTGCTGGTAGTACACTTCGTAGAGGCCGCCATCCGGCTGGCCCCAGCGGATCTGCTCACCCTCAAGGAAACCAGGCACGACCAGGTCAGGGTCACCGGAGGCGGCGTCCACAACCTCGCCCCCGAGGCCCTGTGAGAGTAGCTGTGTGTCGTCCGGGTAGCCCGTCTGCGGGTCCACGGGCACCTCACCCAGCGGGGCGGGGAACGCCACGATGCAGGGCTGTGCCATGGCAAGGGAGCCCCCGCTTTGGAACATCCCTGCGGGGATGCCGTCCGGGAAGTAGCCCCACACACGGCCACGGGCGTACCTGTTGGACAGGGATGCCGTCGAGACCCCGGTGATGTCCTCGACCACCGGGTTGTACAACTGAGCAATGGTGCTCCCTTTGCTCCGGCGGAACTCCCCGTCAATGAGCCTACCCCAAGTGTACACGCCGTTGTCGCCGTTCTCGGGGTCCGCTCCCACACCAGGGCCGGTCAGCATGAAGGCCCGTGTCAGAGTGGGGTACAGGCGGGAGAACCTGTGCTGGTCGGACATGAGGGCGAACTCGCCCTGAGCCCGTGCGAAGAACCGAGGCGGGAGCCCCGGGATGAACTTCACGTCCGGCTTGCCCGTTCGGGTCATGACGACGTCGTCCACGTCGTTCTGGACGAGCGCCCCCTGACGAACCATCAAGGCTTCCAGGTCGTCCGAGTCCGGCATCCAACCCTGGAGGACCCCGCTCACCATCGTCGTGCTCGCCGGGGAGACAACGTAGTCGTCCTCGATGAACCAGAGGTCGAGGTTCGGGTTGGCCTCGTTGAACACCTCCGACCAGACGTTTCGGGGTGTCAGAGCGCCTGTGATCGGGTTCTCGTAGCCCGGAGTCGGGACATCCTTGCCGTGGCCCACGAAGAACCGGAACTTGCCGTCCCTGTCCCCCACGAACTCACCGTTGATGGTCTCCCCAACCTGCTCAAACGCCACGATGTTGCTGTTGTAGAAGTCGAGGAACGTCCGGGCCGCCCGATCCTTGTCCATCAGGTGGCGGCGCTCTCCTGCCAGGCCCAACCGTCCCTTCTCCCAGTTCTCATCCCCACCCGCAGGGGGCTGGATTGCTCCGCCCGCAGGACGCTTGGCCGTGATGTCATCTACCGCTTCTCCCGCCGCCTCAACCAGGAAGCTGGGCAGCGTGAGGATCCTGAAGTAGAAGGTGTCGGGGCTACGGAACGTGTAGGTCCCGGTCACCCGGCCACCGAGGAGCCCGTTGGACTCATCCGGCAGGATCGTGTGCAGGAAGTCGGCGCTGTACCGTGGGAAGGCCACCACCCCATCCTTGAGGAAGGGCTGCAAGGTACGGACCTGTGTGTAAGACAGGGACAGGCTTTGCCCAGGCTGTAGGGCCGCCTGCATCGGGTCCAGCAGCTTTACGTTACCCGTGCTGGGCTCTATCTCGTAGTCAACCGTAGGACGCAAAGTGCGTCCTGGCTGTGTCACGCCACCGCTGCTCTCCCCATATACGACAAGCTCAGACTCCTCACTCTCCAGCAAGGCACCCAACCCCAGAATGTCTCTGGTGTCCGGGGCGTAGATGGGACGGTAGGAGAGCTTCACCGTCGGGCTGTTAGACACGTCGAACGCCGCATGGAACCCAGCGGTCACCGAAACCTTCGTGCGTGTGCCGTCATCGTTGAGGCCCACCTCCGAGATGGTGAAGGGGTAGCCCCCGATCTCAAAGATGTGGCCCGGGATGGCAAAGGACGTCAGGTCCCCGGTGAACGTGATGGCCTTCTGGCCCTTGCTGACAGGCTCAAAGGGGAACGTCACCAGGTCCACGGGGAACATGAAGCCCGCCGGAGCGGACGTGCTCACGGGAGTCTGTCCGTCCGGGTCCACGATAGTGGTCACGGGGTCCAGGGTCATCACGGAGATGACGTCGTTCGCCGGAGCCCTCGTACCTACCTCAAGCACCGTGGACGGGAAGATGTCGATCCCGGTGATGTCGTCGTCCGGCCAGTAGTCCACGGCCCGGACGTAGAAACAGTCCTCACCGAACCGGAGCAACTGTCCCGCTACGAAGTCCGCCGTCCTATCACCCCGGAGGCCGAAGCGGTCGAGGTTCTCCTTGATGAAGAAGGGCGGCCTGTAAACCGGCTTCTGGCTGGTCTCGTAGGCCCGTTCGCCGCCCTGAGCCTCGAAGACCCAGTAGGACACCATGACGTCGACGTGGGCCGGGATGGTCTGCGCCAGGAACGTGATCCGCCCCACCCCGGCCATGTCAGTCGGGAAGTCGATGATGCAGTCCTGCGTCCCGAAGTTCTGCTGCACCGGCCCCAAGTAGACGATGGGATCAATGGCCTGGAGCACCGTGTTCTGAGTGGTGTTGAAGTAGAATACCTTGTCGGACACCCGCTGGGCCGCCTCGTTGCGGACGGGGACGGGCAGGAACTCCACGACCTCGTCGCCGACCTTGCGGCCTTCCAGGTCCGCCCGCCAGTACTGCGCTTCCACGGCGCAGCCCTCGGGGACGGGGCTGTTGAAGGCGAAAGTGCCGACCTGCGGTGACAGGGACACGTCCTCACGGCCCTCCGTGATCATCCGCTCCACGAAGTAGGCCCGTGTGCCTGCCCAGGCCGTCACGTCCGCCTCTGGGAGGTTGAGGTAGCCCGTGTTGGGGTTGTACTCAGCAGCCAGGGCCGTCAGGTCAGAGGGGTCAGAGAACTCCTCCACGTACCAGACGGGCGCTGTGGCATACGACACCAGGACGTTTGACCCGAATTTCAGGAGCCCGATGTCACCGTCACTGCCTGCCGCTGTGAGGTACTCGATGCCAGAACCGCCGCCCGGGTCGGCACTAAACGAGGCCACCCCTGTCAAGAGTGCCCCGTGGTAGTAGGACTCGGTGCCCACCCGGATGGAGAACTTCTCGGTCGTGAACCTGGTCGATCCCGTGTCCGGCACCTCCAGGCTGTTGTTCGCCACGGGGCCAAGCTCCGCCTGTGTCAGAGGAGTGAGGCTCGCCGTGTTGGTCGAGGTTGCCACTGTCAGGCCGTAGCGGAGTTCGATGGGCCGCCCACTCTCCAGGGCCCCCTCCATGTTGGCCTTGAGGCGGTTGTTCACCTGGTCGGTCGGCACATCCCCCAACGGGGACAGGAGCCGCACCTGGAAGGGCTCCTCGGGGAGGTGGTTGAAGGTCTGGTACACGAAGTCCGCCGCCAGCGAGGGGTCGTACACGTCACGGGTGTAGCCCTCGTACAAGGACCAGACGACCGGGGTACTTGTCGTAGCCAGGGCCGCCGGACTCACCCGCAGGCTGGTGCCCGTCAGCACTTCGGCCACCACGTAGGACCCGGCGTTGTCCCCGGACAGCACCTTCAGGCGGTATCCAGGCTGCACGTTCGTGAAGTCCCCGTCGGGGTCTGAGAACGTGGTGCTCCCCGCCGTCATAGCGCCCTGAGCGCCCGACATGGCACGGGCTCCGAACCGTTCCACCAGGATGGCCTGCCCGGAGATGCCGTCGTCCGGGAGCACGTAATCTGTGTCTGAGTCTTGGAACACAGAGGGGCCCCCGTCGGGGGAGATCAGGAACCCACCGCCGATGCCAGGTGCGCCAAGCATCGACTCAGGCACGATGTTGCTGAACCCGAACCCGAGAACGGACGTGGACCTCTCCACGTTGCCCTCGATGGAGTCGTCATCCACCCAGTCGAACTTCCGCTGCCCGAAGCGGTGGATGATGTCGGAGTAGTGCTGGAGAGGGCGGTTCACGATGGTGACGCTCTCTCCCTCAGTGATCATGGACTGGAGGTTGAAGAACACCCCGTCATCGATCCCGGCCACGTCCTGCAAGGGCGGAGCGTCCAAGAAAAAGAACGGTGTCGCCTGGATGTTCTTTGTGAGTGTCCTGTCCTCCATCCTGTCAGATGCGGCCAGGTCCGGCGTGGCGTTCGTCCTCGCCATGTTCACCGGGCTGCGGTTGAGCCCCAAGGAGACCCCGGAGTCCGTCAGCCAGTTGGTGGTGCCGCCCTGGACACGCCAACCAGGCATGAAGCCCAGGATGGCTGCCCCGGAGAGATCCTTGTCCGTGGCGGTGCCCCAGCCGATCTCCACAGTGTCGTCGCCCTCGATGACGAGGCGGCCATTCAAGGCGTAGGCGCTACCCGTGCCGGTGATCGCCGTGTTGATGCTCGCCGCTACCTGATCCGGCGTGTAGAAGGACGCCGCCGGAAGGGCCGAGGCCAGCCAGGTGTAGTCAACGGTGTCGACGTTGAAGTACAGGATCTCGGTGCCATCGAACCGGAACAGATCCCGGTTCCGGGAAAGCACACGGGGCAGCCTCGTGTACGTGGCGGGCGTCAGCGACGCCTGCAAGAAGTAGACGGCCTCGCCGTCCCAGTCCCGCAAGTCGTCACGGCTCAACTGGACCTTGGACAGTGTGCCCGCACCGTGGGCCTGCCGGGACACGTAAGCCGTCCCCTTCGCCACCTTGTAGGATCGATCAGGGAGATCCTGCTCCCGATCTACGACAAGGATCTGTGCCGCACTCTGCGTGGCGAAGATGATGGTGTCACCGACACCGTCCTCAACCTGCCGCACCATCCCCGTCCAAACGCCTGTCAGCGTGTCGCCACCAGGCCGGATGCCCGGGACTGTGCCCGGGGAGATGGGAAGCGCCCCCGTCTCGTCCGGGGCGTTGATGATGCCAGAGACACCCAGCCCTCTGCGGGTCAGGTCGGTGGAGTAGTTGTCGTTGGGCAGCGTCACCGCCAGCGGGATGAACAGGTCCCCTGAGCCTGCCGTTGAGGGCACGCCTGCGTCGTCCACAAGCTGCACCGGGGCCTTCGTGGGCTGCGGCACCTGATTGAGGGCCACCCCGTCATAGATGACGTCCTCGCCGAAGAAATGCTTGTCGAAGGCCGCCGCATCGTCCGGGTCGGACTTGGCCATGTCGCCAGGGGCCAACCGGATGCGGCCAGTGGACAGCGACACGGACACCTCACCCTCTGCGGGATCCCCGTGAGCGTCCTGGTCAGCGTCGGTGTCCAAGAGCGTCGGCGTCAGGTACGTGCGGTTCCCCAACCGAAGCAGGGGCCTGTCCGTCGGCCCGGGGATCGGCGAAAGGAACAGAGGATCCGTGAGGGCGTCCAGAAGCTGCCCCACGAGGCCCTCATCGGTCTCTGTGAAGGTCTTGAAGCAGTACCAGACCGTCTTGCCTGCGTGCTGCTCGGCGAAGCTCGGGTTGAACTCCAGGATGCCGTTGGTCTGCCCCATAACAGCGTTGAAGTCCGGGTAAGCGGTGAAGTCGAACCCACCCGCCACCTCCGTGTTGGGCCGGACAACGATGTCCTCCACCGGCAGGGCAAGGCTCGGGGACGGACCCAGGCGGATCATGGCGTAGGCGTCCACCACCGACGTACCCGGAAGCTCCGAGTTCACCGGCAGGTTCGCCACCTTGGGGTCCATCTTGTAGGTCTGGTCGAGGTACAGCCGCCCCAGGTCCCGTGGCGACGAACCCTTGTAGGGTTCCCACCGCTGAGTGGTGTCGCTCCACCCGAACCGGGTCTCGTAGCGGTCGTTGCGGGTCCACCACATCTTGACGGTGCCGACCGTGTACCGGACGCCCATGATCTGGTCACCACGCTCTTGCGAAAGGCCACCGTCCAGCAGCGTCAACTGCGCCGCTGTCAGGTCCGCCGTCCCAGCCACAGGGTTCTGATCCCCCGTGGCGATCTCAAAGGCCAGGTACGGGTTATCTCCCGCACGAGGGGAGGCAGGGTTATCCGGGTCTACCCAGCCCTCATCGTCGTAGTCGTCTACGTCCCCACGGGCCACCACAAGCCACAGGATAGCCCCCAGGCTACGCCCGCCGTCATCCGCAACGACAACCCTACTCGTGCCGTCATAGAACCACCCAGCGCCCTTCAGGGGCGGTTTCTGTGGAGCCGGTGTCGTGTCCAGAACCGAGAGGCTGCCAGCCGGGAAGGTTCCCTGTCCGAGTTCCGTCCACCAGCTAGGATCATCGGCCACAGCAAGCTGCGCCGTGTTCTGAGCCCAGAACAGGTACTCCTGCGGGCTTGAGCCAGGGCCATCCAGGACGGCGGCCCTGTACTGATCGGCGTAAGCGTCGATGAAGTCCGGCGAAGTCCCGCTGATGTCGTACACCGGGGGGACTTCCATCGGGACACGGATCACGCCGTTGTCCGGCTCGCCCGTGTACTTGGAGTTGACCGGCGAGATGCGGGGAGGCCGTAGTACGAAACCGTCGAAGGAGAATCCCATCTTACACCACCACCGAATTCGTTACCCCGCCAGACGCGACGGGAGGGACAACCGGAGTCCCCGTCACAGGACCTGCTCCCGTTCCCTGGAGCAGCAAAGAGGCGATCCCCATCCCCAAACCTGTCGTCATAAAGCCAAGGGCTGGCCCAGGACCGAGAACGGCACTGAGGTTCGCATTCAAGATACCAATGAGCGAGGGACCATTGGCCACCGTGACCTTGGAAATGTCGGCTCCAACGGCCACCGTCGGGGAAACCCCTGCGTACTGGCCGGACGTGGAGAACGCCTGTGAGATCCCCAATGTCACCACAACCGCAAGGCTCTGTGACAATGGGCCCACCATTCCGGCCCCTGCCAGGGCGCTCTGCATCAAACCCACCGTCGGGGGAACCACCAGCCGTGTTGTGAGCGGGTTGATCGCCCCCACACCGGCAAGTCCCGTGGCCGCCCCGAAGAGAGCCAGGTTCTGAGGCTGGCCGACTCCCCACTGGGACACGGCCAGGCCGATCCCCAAGGCCAAACGGTCAAAGTTGATCCCTGCAAAGGGATGCGGTGCCGCCGCCCGGACGCTCAATAGAGCGCTCTGAATGACAGGCGGGGCCAATGCCATTACGCCCCCACAATGTGACCCTTCGCTCCATGCTCTGTGATAGCACGGCAAAGAGCCAAGAATTCTTCTTGTTTCAAGTTCCATTTCATTTGCTGAACACGCTTGTCTAACCACTGCACGTTCCCGGCCTCGTACCCCTTCGTACTGTCTACCCTATCAAGGGATGCGGTACCGGAACGCTCCCCTATCAGAGGGAATCGAAGAGAAACCCCTGTCAGAGCGCATTTCCTGTTTTGTTGCAGGAACAAATCCCACACATATTGGTGTGAGATCGTACACGCCAAATTTCGAGTCTGAGCACCATTCAGGATCTGACCCCAAAAGGAAGCGGAAATATCCCCCACACCTTTCCAGTTATGCGCTCGTACCCCTTTCCTTTTCTTCCCGTTCCTAGAGGAGGATTCTAATGCAAAACATCCACAACTCTGGGTCGTGCCATTGTGCAGGTTTGAAAGGGCCACTGTCTTCCCATTCCCACAATCACAAAGACAATCCCAACGAGTCCCACCTACAGAAGTTCCTGTAGGATTCCTTCCGACCACCACCAGCCTGCCAAACCGCTTGCCTCTCATCTCTTCCAAGGTAAGTGCCCTCCAAGAGGCACCCCTGGCGCAACCACAACTCTTTGTGTGCCCACTCACCACCCGGGATAGGCCCTTCACGGTAACAGCCCCACAACCACACAGGAAAGTCGCCTGTGCTCGGCCCTTAACGGGATCTGCGGGACCCTTCAGTGTCAGGAACCCAAACTTCTGCCCCACCATCTCGTCTACTTTGAATTTTCGTGCGCCCATCTTTACCCCAACCACAAACTTATCCTATGGAGCATAGCCTCATAACCTAACTACCGATGACATGAGCCTTAGCTCCCAAACCCCAAGTTGCGAAGGGGAGATTCGTGAAGGGCTCCAAGGACCCCGCGCAGATTATGGGGCCAGCGTCAGGTCCGTACAGAGGAGCGCCCAGGTACACGCCCGTAGCGCCCCTCACCTGTGCTTGCCCTGCGGTAGCTACCAGGTTGGCCCCTGCCAGCCCCTGCACCGTCAGCGTGCCTGCTGTGGCCTGCATGGACACGTTCCCGACCAGAGCGGAGGCCGTGATCCCGGTAGGTCCCATCTCCATCTGAGAGGTGACCGCCCGGGCTTTCCACGTCCCGAGGTTCGTCTCATAGGACATGTTGCCGATGAGCATCGTGGTCTTGTGGTTCCCGAGGTAGAAGGTCTCCTCCCGGTCGCCGAACACGTAGGTCACGGCCTCACACACGATGCCCGGGTAAGGCGGCGTGTAGGTGCGCTCGTGCAACGGGGCGAACGTGGGAAGGAACAGCTTCGGGCCGCTGTAGGACTCGGACGCCTTGGCGGCCACCGTCTTCTGGAACTGCTCAGTCGTGATGGCGACCCGCTTGACGCCGTCGAGGGTCAGGTCCTGGTGCGCCCTGATACTGGCAGAGGTGGTGCTCGTCGCAAGGCGGTCACCCTGGATGAACACGGCCTGTCCGGCCTTGAGGCGCATGTTAGTGAGCGCCTCGATGTCCACGGAGGGAAGGTCGCCCTCTCCGTTCCCGGTTCCCGTCGTGCGCTCTACCTCTGCGGACTGGTCCCGGATAGGTCCGGCCCCGAAGATACGGACAGCGCCGTCCTCCGCCGTCAGGAACAGGCTGGACTTGGACAGGGTGCCGATGTGCGTGTGTCCCTGGAGCAGGAACTCAAAAGCTCCACCGATGCCCAGCTTGAGGCCGCCCTGCATGTAGACTTCGGCAGAGTTCTCGTTGACCGGCCCACCGATGGCCGCCTTAAGCTGGCCCTTCTTGTTGTAGGACACAAAGGTCTGCGGTGCCCCGTCCGGCAACGGCGGGTTGATACGGAACAGAGACGCCGCCTGCTCTCCCAGCGGAGTCGGACTTACACCTGACCCAGCGACCGTGACGTTGGCCGCCTCCAGGCGGGGGTTGGCGTTTGGCCCATCAAAGACCACAGCCTTGATGGGCAGCCCGTACATGGAACGGCCCATCTGAGAGTAGGGGTCGTTGCCCACAACGGACCCCATAACGAACTCCATGAAGGGAGCATTGGGGTTCGGCCCGGGCACCTCGCCAGGTTGCTGCGGCAGCCGTTCGGAGTCGAAACCGTCGGTCTGCTCTGAAACAGGCAGCCTGCCGTCAGAGGTGTGCGTGACCTCGATGCGGTACTCGGTCAGGGTCGGAGCGTCCGGGTCCAGGACGGCGTTGTCCTGCCGCTGTGAGGCCACTCTGAACAGAGACTTGCCACCGTAGATGGCGTCGGACACGAAGCGGTCGCCCACCACGTACCCGGTTTCGTCCACAATCCCGCCCAACTGGAGGAACTGGTACGGGTCGATGGAACCTTCGTACTGGATTCCCGTCCGGCCCAGGTAGCCGTCCTCGGCTGAGAGGGCTGACCGCTGCATGGGACGGGCCGGGGTGAGGAAGCCCTCCTTGTTCATGAGATCGTTCGGGAGGTCCCACTCGGCGACCGGCATGTTGCCGATAGCCTGGAGAGGTCCGTCCCAGATCCTGCCGTCGCTCACCATGTCCGGGGCGAGGAAGGTGGCGTCACGCTGCACCATCCCGGCATAGACACGAGCACCGGCCAGCACGTCGAACTTCTGTAGCGCACGGGTGATGGCCGCCTGGTCCTGGTCCCTCAAACGGAACTCGTTGCCCCTGCGGTTGGAGAACAGGACACCCTCGTCCAGCACCATGTCGGCACCCTGAGCCGAGGAGCCCACGATCATGCCAGGTTGAATGTGCCGGAGCTTGTGGCGGATGCGGCGAAGCGCCGGAGAAGCCTGTCGCTCCTTGGGCGCATCCATGTCGTACTCGTCGATCTCAAAGTCCGACGTGGTCAGCCAGTCACGCCCCGGCCAGACGCCAGGGACGGCCCAACCCACGATGACCGGGGTCTTAGTCATCTCAGAGCGGGAGGTGGATTCGGCGATCCAGTCTACGACGGCGAGGTCCCCGACTTCGGGCATCGCCCCGAGGAAGTGGCGGGCACCGGCACCCGGGAAGGTCATCGGGACGGGCACACGCTCAAAGGTGTCGGACGTACCCGTGATCGTCCGCAGGGTGACGTAGAACTCCTCGTAGTCGATGCTGGCGACCTCGGCGATACCGAGACCCCAGTTGGACTCCGGGCGACCCTTCTCCTTGTCCTTTCGGGCCTTGGCGGTCGACGTGAGCATGGACCCACGAGAAACCGTGTCCAAGACCGAAACGGGCCGCCTTCTGGTGATCGTGTCAGCCATCAGCGTTCCCTCTCTTCATCAGCACCGCCAGGTTGGGCGGCCTTGGCTGCCTGTTGCTTTCGGATCTCCTCAACCTCAGCGTTGAACTGCTCCGGGGTGTCCCCTTCTCTCCAACTATCGTAGAAGGCGTCCTTGGCGTGCTCCCCTACGTCCAGGCCCGCCTGCTTTACCGCACTGGCAGCCGTTTTCACGTCCTCAACAGCCCTGTCCACGTTAGCCTGCCCCTCCGCAAACTGGTCGCCGAGGTTCTGGATGGTCTCCAGGAGGCTGACGGGGGACCTGTCCGGCAGGACTCCCCGAAGAGCGTCCTGTGAGAGTTGCCAGTCCACAGAGGACTGCGCCGCCGTGGAGATTAGCCACTGAGTAGCCTTGTCCTGCGTCCCATCACCGTACCCCTGCGGAACCATGACACCCGGCTCGATGAACTGTACGAACTGTTCCTGACCGGCGGCAGCCAGGAGCACGTCCGCCGAGGCCATGCGGCAACCGCAGACGTTCTGCCCTACCTGGAGGTTCAGATCGGCCAGAGAGAGGGCAGCGTTCTGAACGGGGAGCTTCATGACCCCGTCCTTGGCCTTGGAGGCCAGGAAGTTGGCCATGTTCAACTGGAGGACGTTCGGGTCGCCCGTCTTGATGGCAAAGCCCAGGTCCAGGATCTGCTCGTCCGTCAACTGGGCCCGCAACTGCGCCAGGACACGGCGCTCCACCTCAGTGGCTGCGGTCGACCCGCCGATCTCCTTGCGGACGACCTTCTTCGTGCCGTCCTTGAGGATGGTCACATCGTCCTCGTAGAGCTTCTTGCCCTTCACCAGGACGTCGACAACCTGGGCGACCATAGCGGAACTGAGGAACTGCAAGGGGTCCTGCTCTGCCAGGGCTGCCCACGCACCGTCAGGGGCGATGTCCAGGTCCCTGCCGTAACGGTAGGAGCCGATGACCTCGTAACCAGAGGCATCGGACACAGGGAACACCGGGGACTGCATCATCTTCCGCAAGGAACCAGGCAACGCCTTCGGGCTGCCCTTCTTCTTGGGCGTCGGCGGGGACTTTGCCCCGATCTTACTGTTGAAAGCCGTCGTGAAAGCGGTCAGGACGGTCAAGCGATCCTCAATGGAGAACCCCTGAGCCTCCATATCGTTCTCCCACTGCCCCCGTGCCACCACCAAGAGGCCCCAGATGGCCGTCCCATAGGCTTTGGCGGCCTTGTTCCAGAAGGTGTCCAAGGAGTCCTTAGGGGCTCCCGGGTACAGGGCTGTGCCCTCCTGGTCCCCGGCCCCGCTGAACTGATGGTCATCTATGACCTCGTCTACGTCGATGGCGGATCCCAGAATCGTGATGGACTCAGGGGCGATCAGCGTCGGGAAGTTTGGAGCGGTCTCGGACCCCGGCACAGCGTCATACAACTCTGCTTGTGCGGCCTCCGTGGACGTAGGGACCCAACTGTCCCGGATCGTGGCGTTGAACCAGTCCGTGAACACGTCCCCGACTGTGGTCCGGGTCGTCTGCGAGTCCTTGTTGTTCGTGGCCTGGTTCTGCAAGGCCGTCTGCATCGTGTTCGTCCACTCGAACCTCTCAGCCCGCTTCTTCGTGCTGGTAGCCTTGCGGACGTGAGCCACGTCGTGCGTGGCGAACATCAACTCCCGGACCTCGCTCGTGGGCACAACTTCACCCTGCGGGGCGACCGGGTTGTTTGTCAGGACACGGATGCCCCGTGTAGGCCGGACAATGCCGAACTCGGCCTCCGGCTGCTTCGTACCGGCCCGTGCCTGTGGGGGATCCACATAGCCCGTGACCTCTTCTCCCTGCCAGATAGACTCCAGGTAGGCGGCCTTGAACTTGAGAGCCTGCTCGTCCTGAGCCTTCTTGACGTGGAAACTGGGCTCCATCTGGCCCTGGTGCTGCGGGTCCGGGTGCGATGCAGAGTAGTAGCGGTAGGAACCCGGCAACTGGCCGTTCGTAAAGACCGCCTTCTTGTCGCCCAACATGTCGAGGAGGTTGGTCGTGGAGGTGGAATCCCCCATGCTCTGGCCACCAAACTGCGGGTCTGTCAGGTAGCCCTTGCCGACGCTACGGACGAGCTTCAACAGGTCGTCAACCCCTGTCTTCGTGCTGTCCCCGATCTTGTCCCCGTAGGCCCGGGCGGCCTGGTCGTAAGCCACGTCGATCTTCTTGAGCTTGGTCTCGATGGCGGTGATCTCTTTCTTGAGCGCCTTCTGACGCTTCAGGGCCGCCTTCTTTTTCTTGTCGTCCGGGTCGTCCACGTTCAAGGAGCGCTGCTCCGCCCGCTTGAGGGTGAGGGCATAGTCCAGGGGAGCTTTCTCCCCCACCTTGGTGTCTACCGCCTTGGTGATCTTCTTCTGTGCGGCCTCGTACCCCTCCGCCGCCGCCTTGAGATCGATGGCACCGTCAGGCTTCGATGTGGACGTGGCGGACGCCGCATACCCGGAGGGCCCCTCAAACCAGAAGTACTTGTTCCGGGTCGCATCCACTTTGATCCAATACTTCGGGCCAGGGTTGGAGGGGTCGTCCGTGTTCAGGGCCCCCACCTTGACCGCCATGTTGAGCAACGCCTGGAGCGTGAAATCATTGGCGATGTCGTCAATGTCCTCACCCACAACGAAGAAGAGCGGGTTGATCTGTGTGGGGTCGAGCGCCATCACGACGTTCGGGAACCCAGACAGCCTCGGGCTGTTGTTCCCGTCCAGGACCTCCAAGGGCTTCTGCGGGAGGTACGTGTTCGACAGGTCAATGGCTTCTATCCCCGTCTTGTTCGGGTAGCCCGGGGCGTAGAACTTGGCCCGCTTGCCGATCAACTGAAGGGCCGTCGTACACTGGCCGCCCACGCTGAAGCTGTGGGCAAAGCTGTTGCAGTAGTAGAAGCAGTCCAGGTACGGGATGAAGACCGGGTAACCGGGCCTCAACTCCGGGCGCAACGGGATCGTGACGCTCGCCGAGTTGATCGCTGCGTTGGCGATGTCCATACGGTTGACGGAGGCGAAAAACAGGCTCTTGCTGTCGTTGAAGTAGGCGACCTCAAAGTCGAGGGGCCGCCATCCGAACTGGGCCACCAGCCGGTAATCGATGTACTGTCCCTGAACGCCCCACTCGCCCTCCAGGCCAGTGCCCAGGGTGTTCTTGAACCCCGGCCCCTTGCCTGTGACGTAAGTGAACTCGGGCTCCTTCTCGTCGAAGTTGATCGAGATGATGTCGATGTCCTCGATCCGATAGACCCGGCTCGACGAGGTGTCCAGGTTGTACATCGGCGGCTTGAACACGAAGTCGCCGTCGACGTCTTGGAAGAACTCAAAGCCTGTGATCTCACAGACGGCAACGGCGATGTCGTGCTTGGACTCGTAGGTGGATTCGAACAGTTGGACCTGCCCGTAGTTCCCTATGTCCGCCGTGAAAGCCTGCATCTCCCCGAGGTTCATCTCAAACCGGGGGTACGTGCCGTCCACCCCACCGGGGGCTGACCGTCGGGAGAACTGAAGGGCGTCCAGGAGGCCGGAGCTACGCAAGCCCAGGGCCTCTGACTGTTGCATCACGCCCTTGTTGGCCGACCCTCCTGTGGGGTTGAACCTATGCTTCATCAAGCCTGTAAGCTCACTGCTCTTCGTGCGGGACAGCCAATCGGCCTGTGCGGCGTTGAACAACTCTCCGCTGGCACCGTGCAACCGGAGCTTCACCTGTCGGTTCTGGAAACGCTGCTCCCAGTACTTCAAGTTGAGGCTGAACAGGGAGTCACCCGTGATCCCTGATGCGTCCTGGTTCGTGGACTGTGAGAGTGCCCACGAGACACCCGCCGCAGCACCGCCCACGTCGTTGTGGAGCGTGTAGATGATCTCGTAGGGGTGCATCCCGGTGAAGTTGTGGCCCACCAGGCTCACCTTGAGCTTTGAGTTCTGAGGTCGGGCACCGAACAGGGAGGCGTTCGTACTCACCCTCTGGTACTGCCAGAAGTGCAGCATCGAGGCACACTGGACGCTGATCGTCTTGGTCGGGCCAGAGCGGGCCGTCCCCACCTGTGTCACCACCCCATGGAAGACGTGGTAGTAGGGGTAGGCCAGCACGTCCTCAAGCCCCTGCCCTGCAAGCCCTAGCTCCTCCAGCAAGGAGGGCTCAAAGTCCGCCGACGTGGGAGTCACGGGGGCCGGAGGACCCATCGTACCGTCTACTTGTTCCGTGGCCGTGCTCATCACCTGGTCGAGGGAGGGGATGCCGTCAGTGCCGGGGAGTCCGCTGTCAGACCCCCACGCACCATTAAAGTAGTCGGCCTGCTCCCCCATGCCGTTGGTGTTGAGCCACCCGATAGCGCCCCCGGTGCCCCCACCCCAACTGCGCTCCGTGGACATGTCGGCCTTGCCGTCCCCGTTCGTATCGATCCGCATCCACGACATCGAGGGTTCACCCTCTTTGAAGCCGTAGGAGCCCCGGTAGTCATAGTGGTTCGTGGAGGTGCGCCTGCCCGTCTTAGGGTTCACGTACATGCCGTGACCGCCGTCGGGGATCTTGCCATCAGCGGCGAGCTTCTTCTGTCCGGCCCAGACCTCTGCGGGTGGGACTTCGGCCCCGCCTTGGCCCGTCTTGACGACGTAGTCGGTGGCTGCCCCTGTGCCGTGGTTGGATTCCTCACCGCCCCGGTAGCTGCTCCGCACCTCCACACGTCCTGCGGGGTACTTCTGCCGCCAGTACTGCTCTACGACCTCCATGGCCGCCGCACTGTAGACGGCGGACTCGCCGACACTGCCGCCCTGGTCAAGGGCGTCCATGCCCCGACCCTTCCACTTGGCGATCATGTCCTCGTCGAGGGTCGCCTGTTCAACAAGCACCTGGCCGGAGGCGTCAAAACCCCCACCTTCGGGCGGGTTCTCCAGGTTACGGGGATCCCCGAGATTCGAGTACAGGCCCTTCACAGGGAAGTAGCCCCGCTCGTAGACCGTGACCTCCAGGCCCGGGCGGATGAGCGCCCGGGCGTCCCGGAACAGGGACTCGTTGGTGGCGAACGGAACGGACATAGTGAAGCTGGCAGAGGCCGCACCAGGTTCTGTACCCCCGTCCACGGAGACCTCAGTGACGAACTTCTGGATGTCAATCCGTCCGTTGCACTTGGGGCAACCCGGGATCGTCAGGTCTCCGTTAATGTAGACCAGGGCATCAGGGGTGTGCTGGACGAGCTTGCGCCCCTCCATCTGCCACGTCCCGACGTATGGACGATGCTCGATACCCACTAGACCTCCACCTGTGCCACTTCGGTTTCCTCTTGTGTCTCAGGAGGTTGGAACCCGTTTGAACTGGGGTTGATCTCCGTCGGACGCTCTGCTTCCGCCACGTCCACGGTGTCCCCGCTGTACCCGGCGATGACTCTTCCCTGCACGGACACGTTGGGCTTGCTGGTGAACAGGTCCACCGAGTACACCCCAGGCCCCTCGTGCCCCCGCTGTGAAGGATCCCTGATATACCGTGAGTCGGTCAGGCTCACCGTGGGGGACTTCATAGGCGTCACGGCAAAGGAGGGCTGCGACGTGTCCGTCATGGAGGACACGGTGAACTCCATGGTGAACTCGATGCCACCGTTCTGCTTGTCCTCCTCGTAGCTGTAGGAGAAGGATTCCATGTTGCCGTAGTAGATCCACCCGTCGTAGTGAATGGACAGGGCACCCACGAACAGGTGGGCGTTCGACTTGCCGACCGTGTCGTAGATGTACCCGTTGTTCTTGTAGAATTGGAAGGCGGTCATCAGGTTCTGCCACGCCTTCGAGTCCCGCTTACTGGCGAACTGGACGCCTCTCCCGCCGGACAGGAACGCACCGCAGCGAGCAGTGATGGAGAGCTTAGGCTGGTCTTCGCCCCACGCATGGAAGATGTAGCCGTGCCTGGAACGGTCCTGGTACTGCTGGATCTTCGTGTACGTGATCGCCATGTTCTGCGGGTTGATCAACAGGACAAGCGGCGGCGTGTTGAGGATCGCCGACAACTGCTGGGCGATGTCCACAGCCGTGTAGAGATCGGCGATAGCGGGCTGACCGTACTTCTGGCCCCCTGTGCCGTCTACGTCCGTAGTCGTACCGTCAGCGGCTGTCTGGGAGGACTTGCTGGCTGCGTTCTGTGTGACGTACTCCTGAGCCCCCTGCGCCTGGTAGCTGATCCCCACGATGCCTGTCTGGGAGAGCTTGGCACGGGCCGCCTGGAACGACGTGATGCCTGTGTTCCCGGCCTCACCGTACATGGCCGGGTTGAAGGCGTTCCTTGGCTTGTCCGTGAACCCAGCGTCCTCCCCAAAGACCATCGGGGGTTCCACCTGGAACATGAACGGGGAGAGGTTCCGCAGGAGGCTGTCCTCCAACGAAAGCGGGGTCGCCCGTGCGGCCTCCAACTCGAGGGACAGTTCGGGTCCGCTCCTCAGTCCGCTGAATGCGTCCGGGGGCGGAGGGTCCGTTACGGCCCTTGAAACCTGCTGAAGGCGTCGATCCCCGTAGTTGTCCCCGCTGATCGTCTTGGGTGAAGGGATAGCCCCTCGTTGTCCGATGGGAACTGTCATTTCAGACCCTCCCCGGACAGAATGCCCCCGATACGCCCGCCAAGGCTCCCTGCCAGCCGCTCATTCGTGATCTGGGTGGTCGTGGGCACAATCGAAGCGGGGTCTACGTCACGCATACCTGTGGCCCCGGGTACGAGGCCCCGGTTGTAAGGCAACGTGCGGAACCGCTGGACCTCGTGGTCGATGGTGAACTTGGTAGTCAACGCAAACTGGTAAGGCTTCTCGGCGGCTTCCGTGACGTTGAAGTCTGAGAACCACCCGAAGTAGATGCCACCGTCGAAGGTGATCTTGATCATGCCCTGGAACACGATCTTGCCGGAGGCGTCATAGACGCTGCCGTTGTTGTGGAACAAGGCCAGCATGTCCAGGTACTTGTCGTAGGCGATGGTCTCCCGCCGGGTGCCCTTGGCGTCGTAGGCACCAGGGCCGCCCGTCACGTTGGACAGGCCAGAGAAGACCCGCTTGAACCCGCCCGTGGCCATGTTGAAGTCGATCCCATCGACGCCCTCGCCCCAGTGCTGCTCAACGAAGCCGCCCTTCGTCTGGATCCGCTCAATCATCTTCGTGTAATTGAGGCTCATCGAGCTTGGGTTGACGTGCAGGACCATCGCCAAGCCGTCCGGGAGGATGCTGGTCTCATGGTCCGGGGCAAGGATGTCGAACACGACTGGCTTGGTCCCCTTGTTGGTATCGAACTCATCGTCCTTCGACTTGAACGCCGACCGGAAAACGGGCGTGACATTGGTGCGGTGTCCCAACGGCATGGCTTAACCCAGAACCCCGGCCCGCTGGGCCTTCTCGATGGACTTCATGACGCCAGGGCCGTCGTTGTAAAGGTGGAACACGTTGACGGAACCGCCAGCGCCGCCCTTGGAGATGGCCCCTCCAGGCTTGGCGAACACACCGACGTCGTTGTTGTCGACCCGCTGTGCGAACTTCACGCCGCCAGCCCCGATCTGCAACACCATGTCGTCCGTCTTGCCCCCCAGCAAACCCGGGATGTTCGTGTTCCCCATCAACTCACCGATGCGGCCCTTGTGTGGCAACAAGGTTGCCCTCACCTCGTCGGACATCTGACCCTTCATGAGGGCCTCTGCAGCCTCCTCCCAGTAAGCCTGGGACCCGCCGTCTGTGATTGCCCTGAGTGATGCCCCTATCCGGCTGGCCTGCTCCTTCTTCTTCTGGTTTTCGATGTCCTCCATGGCCGCTAGGACTCCCGTCTTCGTAGCGTCCTGTGTGTCGGCCTTGAACTCCCCCCGGCGAACCGACCTGCGGGATTCCTTCTGCTCCTCCAACCTGAGTAGGGCGGCCTGGTACTCCGTCCCTTCCCCGGCGTCCTTCAAGAAGGCTTCCCCGAAAGCGGACTCACCCACAGCTTCCGCTCCCTGCCCTTCGATCTTGGTCCCCTTACCTTTCACAAGGAACTGGAACACCTCTCCCTGCATGTCCGCAATCGGGGTGAGCCACTGTTGCTGGAACCCCACCCCAAGGGCCTCCGCCAACATGGTCAGGTCCTCTTTCTTCCACTCCATGGGGGCTGTCCAGCCTCCCTTCGGGGTCGGGATCTCTGCCCCCGGGATGTATTCCATGCCCGACACTGCCTCCTGGGCCTTACGGTTGCCCTGGGAGGCCAGTTTCTGAACCAAAGGACCCCATTGTGAGGCCATCCCGGCATGCTGAACAGACATGGACTGGAGGCTCTGTCCCGCAGCCATTGGGTCCTCCCTGCCACCGGATGCGATACCCTTGAGCATCTTCCCCCGTTGTGTCTGCCACTCGGTACTGGACCAACCGGCGGGCTTACTCCCTATATACCCTTCACCTCGCAGGGACTCCTTCTGCGCCGTGTACGCCGCTACTTGTGCCTGCATCGCTGCAAGGGCCGCCGTTTCTAGCTCCAGGTCCTTCTTGTGCTTGGCCTTGTTCTTGGGGTCCGCCTGCATCAAGTCCCGATACGAATCGATCAAAGCCTCCGACATGCGGACAGCCTCTTGGCCCTCCCGAAGACTCTTCTCGACCCCCTGAAGTGCCCGGTCGACAACTTCAGCGACAACCTTCTCGTCCTTATCCCCGAACAGCCATTCCTTGATGGAGGTGATCGCACTGTAGATGCCTTCCAGAACAGAGGCTACCCCGACGCTCATCGTGTGGCTCATCGCCGTGGTTGCGGAAGCGATCTTCACGGACAGCCGGGTCTGCTCGTCCAACTCAGACGCCACGGCTTGCTCCAAGAGCTTGCCCTGTGTCTGCATGTAGTCCCCGACATTCTTGATCTCTTCCTTGATGATCTTGCCGTTCTCGTCCCGTGCGATCTCCCCGTCCTGATCCAGAATGGCAGCCCAAACCTTGCCACCCTCTGCGAAGATGCCCTGCGTTTCGATCTGCTGCTTGATGACAGCTTCGGAGGATTCCTTTCCCTGTGCAGCATCTCGCTTGGCCTGCTTCTGTGTGTTCTCAAAGTTGCTGTGCAGGCGTCCGCTGATCCTCTGGAGTTCATCGAACTGCTCAACGGACATGCCCATCATTTCGGCGGCACCCACACGCTCCAGCCCCTGCAATTCGTAGATCGGCTTAGAGAACTTGGCTGCCACACCGTTGAGCAGGATCGCCAGCTTGCCGCCCATATCGAACCCGCTCATAGCGTGAGCCACGTCAGCAAGGCCGCCTTTGATCCCTGCTGAGAGCTTCGCCAGGTCTTCCAGCTTCCTGGTCTGATCCAACCCGATATGCTCTTCCGCATCCGCAATAAAGGCGGCGGTCTTCTTCGGCCCCGCTGTAGTCAGGGCAGCGACAAGGGCTTTGGTCTGGTCCTCTGTGGACTTGCCTACCAGGTTCACGTCCAACCCTGCGGCCTTGGCTGCCGCCTGTAGCCCCGCGATCTTCCCTGTATCCATCCCCCGCAGCAGGTCCTTACCTATCCGGCTTGCGGCCCCCCCTAGTTCATCTTTGACCTTGCCCGATCCAACAAGCTTGGTCCGCTTCATCCTGTCCTGGTAGCCTTCCTCGCTGAAGCCCTTGGTGAGCCCCTCAACAAAGGCCCCGCCACGCTGCGGGCCGAGGATCTTGGTGATCATGGACAGCATGGCAGCGGTCTCAGCCAACCGGACGTTGTACATGGACATGCCAGAGGTAGCTTGTAGGACCATCCCGTAGAAGCGCTTCACGCCGAAGCCCGACCCCCGTGCGGCGATGGTGATCGCCCCGAGTCCTTCTTCTACGGACTTCATGTCCTTGCCCAACTCCTCCATCCACATGCCGATGTTGCCAGCCATCTCGTCCGTGCCTGCACCGAGGAGCTTGGAATACTTGAGGGTCATGATGGTGGCATCCTGGAGTCGTTCCATCTCCTCTGCGGCATTGGCGGCTCCCTTCGTGACCTCCTTGAACGTGAACCCCGCTTCAGAGTAGGCCCCAAGGATCTTGATGTGGTCCTCTGGCGTTGTGCCCCAGATCCGGTTGAGGTTGAAGTCCGTGAACGCTTTGCGGATCTTGGTGAACCCGGCCTCCACATCATCGAGAGCACCCGCCACCTCCAACCCGGTCAGCCCAGATTCGAGCATGGTCTTGTTGAGGTCCTTCGCCTTCTCATCTACGTCCATGATGAGCTTGGCGATGGCGGCCAGCCCTCCAGCAATAGCCCCGATGGCGATCAGAGCAGGGCCGATCTTGGTCAGGAACCCGCCCAAGGTGCCCATGAGCTTGCCCGCTTCACCGGTGTCGGCTTTGGCCTGTGCGTTCAAGCCCTGCTTCTTCGTGCCCTCACCGATCTTCTTGATGAGACCGGACATGTTCCCAAGATCCCCGGAGGAAAGGTCTGCAAACGCACCGGCCAGGGACTCTCCGAAGCGTTCTGCGGAGGCGGAGGAGAGTTTAGAAACCTCTGCGCCCATAGCCTTCAGTTGTGTCTCAGCGTCCTTGCTGCGCTTTGCGGCGGCGGAAACCGCACCAGCCTCTTTCTTCAGGCGGTCTTCAAGGTTCTTGGCCTCCAGATTCGCCTCTTTCTTGGCCGATTGGAGGCGGATCTTCTCATCCTCACCGAGGTGCTTCTTACGGAGGCGGCGGTCGATGGCGGCAGCCTTGATGGAAGCTGTTTCCCTTGCCTTGACCGCCTCCACCTCGATCTTGGCGAGGTTCTTCTGGACCTTGCCAAGCGCACGGGGGGACCACGCCGTATCCAGGGCTTCCCCAAGGGCGTCGCCGACGATCTTCTTGATCGGGTTGGCGACCTTCTTGAACTGCGAGGAGATCGAACCCCCGGCAGCCTGGATGTCCGGTATGACCCGGACGACGATGTCATTCGCAGAAGGCGGCATTAGTTACTCCGTGGGCTCATCATCAACCGACCTGCCAAACTGAAGCTGCCTTTCGGCCACCTTTTCCAACAGGGACGGAGCCCCTTGCCTGACCACTCTGCCCTGTTGAGTAGAAAGCAAACCGGCATCAGGCTCCCTCTCTAGGTACTTCTCATAGAGGTAATCTCGACCTCCTTGGCCCCCTTCAGCAATAAAGCGAACACCAGGCGCTCCCGGGCTCCGATCTTTGACGATCTCCTGCAACTGTGCCGCCGTGTAGCCGACAAGCTGTGTGGACGGCCCCTGGAAATGCTCCAACTGTTCCCTGTACGCCGCTGCCCGCTTCTCCTGTTCCTCTTTCTGCTGTGTGTGCTGGGCTACAACCGCACGCTTGTAGGCGCTGACCACCTGGTCGTGGATGTCCTCATCCCCCTGTACCCAACGACGCATCTCGTCCGCCAGTTCGTCGGGGGTGTTGGCGTGAGTGACGCCCGCCAGCCGGGGATCCTCGCCTTTCTTCTCCGGGTCGTCCGAAATGATCCCGATGTGCTTGTAGTAGAACAGGTCTTGGACACGCTGACGGCGCTCTGTCTCCTGCTGTGTCCGCTGCCTGTCCTTCTGATCGACCTTCTTGACCCCAGAGGACATCGTGGAGGCGACGAACTTCTGGCCCTCCCACACCGCATCCTGAGACTGTTTGGTGTCCTCCACCCGGTTGTAGAAGGCCCACATCTGCTGAACGTGGTTAGACCCCAGCTTTTCAGCACCAGGCACGCCCGGACGGAACCGGCCAGCCGTGGAGCGCCACAAGTACCTGGAGGCGGTCTCGTAGGTGTAGGGCTCAACAGCCCTGATAGCCCTGTCCTGTCGGGAGAAAAGCCCTTGAACGATGCTGAACAACATCTCCAGGGCAGACGGGGGGAGCGCCTGAATCTTCTTCCAGATGGCAGGGGCTGCGTGGGGTTCACCGAGGATGCAGTAGCCGTCTACCATCCAGACGGAGGAGGCCACCATCCAGCACTTCCACTGCTTGTCAGGGGTGCCCGCAGCCCTCGTGTGCAGGAGGAATCTGTCGCCAGGTCCCAGGGACCGGAGACTGAGACGGAGCCCGTTGACCGTTACCGGGTTGGAGAGGAACCCCATCATCAGCAGACTCTCCACGTCCTCGTAGAGGGGCGCTCGCTGTGAAGAGGTCGTCGTCGGCAGGTCGGTGGGCATGCTCCTCCATTACGGTCCCTTGGGCGGGGCCTTGAACCTCGGGTTACGAGAAGCATCCATCTGTGCCGGTGCATCGATCTGAACAGGCGGGGCTGACCGTGGATCTGCGTGCGCTGTCCGGGTCAGTTCCTGAGCCGGTGCCCTGAACACGGGCTTGCCGTCCTGCTCGCCGATCTGTTCCGCCGCATCGATCCCCGGGTCCGGCTCCGCTGATCTCGCACGGACGGCATCATGCACTGCTGTCAGTGCCGAAGGGTTCGATGTGGGTGCGCCCTTCCCAACTGTCCGGCGCATTTCCATGAGGCGGGCTGTCTCCCGTGCCGCTTCCTCCTGCATGGCGTCCGGGTCCGACATGTCCACGAAGGAATCGTCGGCGGGCGGAGGCGGTAGCGGGGCAGCAGGCTTCTCCTCGGCGACGGGCTCTTCCACGACGGGCTCCTCCTGTGGCGCAGGGGGCTCTTCGACGGGCGGAGCCGGTTCCGGGGGTGCCGGAGGCACGGCGCTGGCAGGAGTGATGGGCTGCCGTGTCCCTGTGGCGGGCTGTGCGGCCTCCTGGGGAGGCTCCTCCGCCTGCGGGGGTTCGGGGGCCGGTTCAGGCTGTGGGGTGCCCAGGGCCGCCTCTACAGCCTTCTGGCGGTGCGCCTGCTTGGCGTCCTTCCCGGCCCGTGCCTCCTCTGCAACCATCTTGACCTGGTTCGTGAAGCCCTCCTGAGCCTCCTTGGACTTGCGCTCCTTGGCCTCCTTGAGCTTCTTGAGGTGGGCCTCAACCCGCTCGATCTCGGCATCAAGGTCCGGGGGCTCATAGTCGATGGCTGCATCGACCCTGCGCTCGAACTGTTCCAGCAGATCGTAGTAGCGGAGGAACACGGTCGTCCGCATCCCACCAGGCCACTTGTCCAGAATCCCTCGCATGGCCAGGTGCTTGGCGACCTTGACCGGCTTGTCGTTGTCCAGCTTCTCGGGGGTCTCCACGAACTTGACGTCCCGGAGGTTCATGGTGCCGATCTGAACGATAGCGTGTGAGAGGACAGCAACCTTGAACCGCTCCAGGTAGGACATGACCTCATCGGCGGAAGGATTCTCCGGCATAGGCCCAGCCGAATACCGTTGGACCTCCCCCTCTTCCTCCGGCGACATAACCCGCAGGGAAACCTCAGTACCGCTGACGGTGAACGTCAGTTCTTCAGTACCGATCTCAGTGATGGGGGAGAGTGCCTGTTCCAAGGCTTCAAGTGTCAGATCCATGTGCTTCCCTCTTTGTCAGGAAGCAACTCGCAGGGGCCTTGAACAGCACAAAGGGGATAGGTCTGGCAGTTCACATCCGCATAGGTCTAACCAACCCCCGCATCAGCAGGGGTGGGGTTCAGCGCAAAAGGTTCTGTCAGTCCGTCCCGTCTGTCTGTCTGCCCACTGGGCTGCTCCGTTTCGTCACGCCCTTGGCAGTATCATCTTACCAGCCTAGCCTGTCCGGCTAGACGGAAACGTCAACGGCCTCGGAGGCGAAGAGGCTCTGCGAGCCGCCGCCACCGGCCCCACGCCCCGCCTGGGCGATGGTGAAGCCGTTCTCAGCGAATCGGATTGAGCCCAACTGGCCGAGGGTCGGGTCGTTACCTGTCGCCAGGAACTCCCCGTAGACGCTTGCGAAGTCGTGGACGTCGGAGATGGTGACGTCGCCCGTCTCCATGATCATTCCGGCGTCCTTGGCGAAGCTGGTCGACCATGAGTTGAACCAGCAAGCCTCGTGGATCGTGATGATGGCGCTGTGGCCACGGTCGCCCGGGTTGCCCCCGGCGTAGTCCGCACGAGCCGAATCCTTCGTGACCTCGGGGAAGCTCAGGGCCTTCACGCCGCCCTGGAACGTACCCGGATCGCCACCCATGCCCGTGTTGGCTTCACCCAGGTCTGCGTCGGCCAGGGTGCTGAACACAAGCTGCTGCTCGATGTCGAAGGGCCAGCGGTGGTGCTTCAGAGAGCGCACCGGGCCGTCCACGCCTGCGGCGTAACCCGTAGCCTGCCAGAGGTTGCACAGGTACAGGAGCGCACGCTCGAAGGAACCCGTCATGGGCTCCGTGACGGACGGCACCAGTTCAGCAACCTGATCCCCGAACCCGATGCCTCGTACCGGCTCGATGGTCCGGGACTCAGTCGGGTTGAACGTCGAGATAACCCCCATCTGGTGCATCGCCTGTGTGTTCCCGTAGTGGGGAGTCAGGATGCGTACTTTCTGAGAGACCGCCGTCCTGGTGTTCGGTGACGTGCCGAAGTCGTACATGTAGGACGTGCCACCTACGCCCGACTGCGGGTTGTTGTCTTTGTTCCCACCAGAGATGGTCTGGTTCGCCATGAGGGACCTCCTGTCAGTGCCGGGTGCGGCGACTCTTCTCACTACAGGGTCGTTATAGGCTATCCAACGAGCCCCGAGGGAGGAGCGGGTAGGGGGCAAACAAAGCCACCCAACCCTATCTAGGATGTTCAAGAGGCGGAATATCGGGGCAGGCCATGTCGATTCTCGGCCCGTATGGGGTTCTTTTCTGGAGTTGATGGGTAGAGAAGTAGAACGACGGCCCATAACGGGCATCACAACTGGAGGGTTCCATGAAAGCGACCGAAGCCATCGACAAGATCATCGGCAAGCTGGAAGAGGCCAAGGGCGACGCAGAGCGCCACGACAAGGAGCAGAAGGCGGCGGGCACCCGCCTCCGCAAGACGCTTCAGGGCCTCAAGGGCGAGTTGGACGACGTCCGCAAGGGCGTGCTCGCCGACCAGAAGTCCTGGTAGCACAGGGCTGCACCGCTGATCTGGGGGACGACGCCCCGTCAGGCCACCCACCACGGGTGACCGGACACGGTCGGGAGCTACGCCGGGTTATCTCGTTGACTGGCGTGGCTACGGGTGGGGGGTTCTAACGGGATGGCTCACGCAACACAGTGGGGCAACGGCCCTGGTTCCCGGCTTTGCAGGCGGTGGGACCGGGGCTGTCCTGCTTCTAGCGGGTGTAGTTGAGGTTGTACGAGGCGCGCCCAGGCTTGGGCATGGGCTGAATACCGTCCACAGGAGCAGTCCCGAACAGCTTGCGGATAGCCTTCAGAGCGTTCTCACCCTCCGCCTCGGGGACACTGATCTGCAACATCACCCCGTACCGTGTGGCGGAGATGCTGCAAGTCGAACCGTGGGGGAGAACCCGCAGGGCATCCGTGCGGATGGCGTTGTGTGCATCACCCACGAGCTTCGCAGCCTCTCTTTTGGCCGCATTCAACCTGACAAGGGGGCTCTTCTTGCCCGCCATCCTCGTCATCGGACCCCACGAGGCGATCAGGTCTTTCTGGTCCATGTCAGGCTCCTATGTCCTACTTCCACTCGCACTGGATGCGGATGTTCCCCTTGGAGGCAAGATCCTTGAACGGGGTCACCTTGGAAGGGTTACCTCCGACGAGGTTTCCGACCAACCGCTTCACAGCGTTCTGATCGATCCCGTCCCCACCCTTCACCTCGACCTCAACGGTGAGGATGCCGTCCTCGAAGTCCGGGTCCTCCACAACGGAACCCTTCGGGAGGCCCGTCTGGACGGTCTTCTTGATCTTCTTCAACTCCTCGAAGATGACCTTACGGATGCGGGTCACCGGAGCCGAAGAGGCGGTCTTGATGGTAGGGCCCCAAGAGGCGATCAGGTCTTTCTCGTTCATGTCGGTCTCCTATAAAAAGGTGGCCCCGTCCCGTTCGTAGACGGGGCCGCCCGTAGTCCTACAGGCTGCTGCGGAGGTGGAACGTCAGGAGGATGTAGAGGAGCGGGAACACCGGGGCGTAGTACGCCTGCACCTCAGCAACCGTCGGGTCGTCCGAGGCTACGTTGGCCTTGATGTTCTGGTAGGCGCTGATGATCTGGGCGGCCACGAGGGCCTTCATCATCATCGCCAGCCGTCCCTCGATCTGGGACAGGATCCCCGGCAGGAACTTGATCCCGATGAAGCCCTCCAGGGTCTGCCTGGACTGGCGCTGCACCTCGTCGGCGATCTGAATGACCGTCGGGATCTTGGTCAGGATGTTGGCCATGTTGGTCGTCAGCCCGTGGCGTACCCGGAGGTACGGAGGCCGGTCTTCCATGACCGTGACACCCTTGGTTGCCACGATGTTCTGCTGCACGGCGTCCAGCTTGCGCCCGGTCTGCGTGAAGCCTACGAGGCGGCGTCCCGTCCACGGGGTCGCTACGTCCACGTTGGGGCTCACAACCGAACCCGCCATGGCTGCTGCCACGTAGGTCCCGTCGATCAGATACTCCTTGGTGTTGTTGAACTGATCCTGAAGGGTCAGGACAACGATGTCCGGGTACACGATCCGCATACGGGTCGAGGCCAGCGTCCTCGCCATGTCCCCGACCTGCTCCGGGGTAGTCCCGGCGCTCACGCCCAAGATGCTCGTCCGCTCGCTGCGGTAGCGCACGCTGGACATGATCTCGTTGGAACGCTTGAGGATCTGGTACAGCGAGGTGCTGTCACCCCTGAGCGGGGTGATGATGTCCGGCAGGGCCTGACCTGGCAGGACGCCCTCCAGTTCCTCGATGGCGGCCACGTAGCTGGCGAGGCTGGCCTGCTCCGTGCCCTCTTCCTTCTGTACCTGCTTGACCCCTACGAGGACCGCCCCGTTGAGGATGGCCAGGTAGGCGGCGAGGCTGACCGGGTTGTCCGGCGTGGCCGCACCGTAGGCCGCCTCAATGCTGCTGATCTTCGTGTAGAAGGCCGTGTCGAAGCTGGGCTTCGTGTAGTTGTAGGTCACGTAGTACAGGTCGCCGATGGCGGGCTCTTGGCCGCCACGCTCGTAGGTCTTGGTCAGGCAGGTGTCGCCCGCCGTCACGCCGACCGTATTGTCCACCCGCAACTCCGTCCCAGGCAGGGCGTTGTGCGGGATGTTGGCGTCACAGGTGAAGGTCTTCGAGCACTCGATGCGGAACGTGGCAGCCGCCGTCGGGTAGCTGATCCAGGGTCCGTTCTGGTTGGTGCTCCAGCCCCTCGGGAGGATGGTGAAGGTGAGGCCCGTCACCTTGTCCCGGTAGGTCTGACCTACGATGCCGTCCTGTCCGACCCCATTGTTCAGAATCGAGTCGTTGGCGGAACCCGAACCGTTGGGGTTCGAGGAAATCACGAAGTAGCCGTCGAGGGCTGCTTCGCCTACCGCTCCGGCACCCGATACCGCCCCAAGCCCCGTGTCGTACCGCAGGGCGTTGGCGATGCTCTGGAGGGTGTCCAGAACCTGAACCGTCGAGGAGGCTCCCAGGTTGCCCACGATGACCGGGGCGTCCTGCATGTAGAGGTACTCCTGACCGGCGGCGTCGATCTCCACAGAGGCCAAGGCCGAGGAACCGAACTCAGTCGCCAGACCGCCAGCCGTGAAGGCCATCCAATCGGCAAAGGAGCCCGTGTTGTAGTTGTTCATCAACGCACTGGCCACCAGACGGGCCGTCGGCTGCACCCGCAGGCTGACTGCGCCCGCCGTGAACCCGAGGGCGCTGTTGGCGCTCCCAGACCCGATGGTGATGCGGCTGGCACTATCGAACCGCTGGGAGGTGATGCGGATACCCGCACCTTCCTGCCGGACGAGGAAGTCGGCGAACACTGCGGGGGCGGCCCCGAACGGTGCGCCCGGTACTGCGGCGATGGCGTCGATGATCTGGTCGAGGATCGAGCCGTTGCTCGTTCCGCTTGCCGGACCCAGAGGCGTCGCCGTGCCCGCAGGGGTGGAGGTGAAGGCCGCCGTGACCGGCACACCGTCAACCTCAAAGCTGAACTCGTCGTTGGCGGCGATGGTCCCCGTCCCGTCGTACAACGTGACCAGGGGCTCACCGTTGGCGTCCATACCGCCCGAGAAGCCCATCGTGCCGACCGCCGTGGCGGCCCTGACGGTTGCCACGGCCCCTGCGGTGCCATAGTCGCCCGTGCTGATACCGGCCTTGGTGTTGCCGCTCTTGACCGTCAGGAGCGTCTGCTCCAGGACGTTGGCGGGGTGCATGCTGCCACCGTAGCCCGGAAGGATCCGGTTACGGAGGACCAGGCGGTCGTACAGCTTCTCCGGCCCTGCCACTTCGTAGGTCCGAGCGATGGGGCCGTGGACCAGGGTCGCCTGCCCGCCGAACACTGCGGCTGCCGTGTCCAAACCGGCCAGGACAGCGAAGTCCTCTGCGGCGGTGTCGGCATCCAGGAACTGAAGGAAGGCAACGCTGTCCGTACCAGCGGGCTGGATGCGGAACTCGAGCTTCGCGTCCGAGTTGGCGATGCACTCGATGTTGGCCCCGGCGAACGCTGCGGCGTAACCGGCGATGGCTGCGTCGATCTGCGTCTGCACCTGTGCGGCCAGGGCGTTCGGGGTGTCGTAGGTGCCCACGGCCAGGGTCAGCGTGCTGACTACCCCCAGACCGGACACGTCGCCCACGTAGCGGAACACAAGCTGATCGTGGCTGTCGGCTACGATCACGACCGGGCCGTCGAAGGCGGTCGCCGTCTGGAGGCTCGCCCTGTTCTCCGGCCTGAAGATCGTGTAGCGGTCGGTGATGATGGGCGGTGCGGACCAGTTGGCTGCCATGGTCGCTACGCCGGTGGTGCCGTTGTAGGCGGTGACCGCAAGGGCGTCGCCCGCCGCTGCGGCACCGAGCCCCATGACCACCCGCCAGCCCACGTAGAAGTCGTCGATGTCAGACCGGGACAGCGGGTCAAGGGTTACGGAAGCCACCCCGCCAGCCGCCGCCGTACCCGTGTGGCCTGCCGCGGCCTCGTTGATGGCGTCAGCGAAGAAGCTGATGTCCACGTTCGTCCCTGTGCCCGTCTTGACCGGCACGTCGGCGTCGTCCGTGGTGATGATGAACTCTTCGGAGGCCGTCACGTCGTAGGACTGGCCCACGGTGGCTCCGGTGCCACCCGTGTAATCGATCTCGTCGCTCAGGAGGCTGGCGAAGAAGCCCGAGTTCCAACCCGAGGGGTCCATCAGGTCCAGACCGGCACTGTTCGAGATGTCCGTGCTGCGGATCGCAACCCGGAAGAAGTCCGAGAAGGCCGGGATGAACTCGTAGGGGCCGTAGCCAGGTACGGTGTACTTGGCGGGACCAGCCACACGGCTACCGAACTCGACCGTGACGATCTCCTCGACCGGGCCTTCAAAGTCGTCGTCGGACACGCTCTCGTAGCGCAGGTCAGGCTTCAACTCGGAACCGGAGGGGAACTCGATGGTCACACCGATCAGGTTCGCACTCTTCGTCCCGGTGTTGAAGATGGGCCCGTACACGTCGTTGCTGCCGCTGTCTTCCACCGTGTAGGTGCCAGCCCCGGACAGGCCAGGGTTCAGACAGGTCAGGGTGTAGGTGTTGTCCGTAAGCTGGTTGTACCAGAACGTGGCGAACACCGTCGCCCCAACCGGCACACTCTCGTCCAGCGTGATGACGTTGCCCTCGACCTTCGTGACCTGGACGGGACCCCTGTCGAGGGCGTCCTGCATGTCGAAGCCCCAGTAGGCGGTTACCAGGTCGGGGCGGTTGGTCGGAAGGTCGATGCGCCCGTTGCTGACCGTCTGGAAGAGGCTCGTCCCGAGAGGCGTGTTCCTGCCGTTACCCGTCGTGGGGCTCAAGGGCAGGGTGAACTCCCGGACGCTTGCCACGGAGGAGCCGCCGCTCGAGGTTGTCACGGCGGTGCAGGCGGACATGAAGGTACGGTTGTCGATCAGGGTGCCGGTCACCTGGGTGTCGTCGAAACGCTCCGAACCCACCGAGTTGACGCCGCTCTCGACCGTAACCGCCGTTCCCCAGAGGATCTTGTCGTCCTGGAGAATGAAGTCGCTGGCCTGCGTGTAGCCCGAACCGTTCGGCACGTCGCCACACTGAGTGACGGCCTGGACATTGATGTTGGCCAGGTAGTCGAACGTGTCCTGCCATGCGTTGAAGTAGTACGTGATGGCCACAGTCGCCCCGGCGATGGGGGCCTGGGGCAGCGTCACGGCGCGGGTGGAACCGCTGACCGAGGTCGGGATCACCTGCGTGCCGTTGACCTTGACGGTGACGTGCGAGGGGTCGGTCGTCGTCACACCGCCGTTGGAGCCGTCCACGATGGGACCCTGGAAGGTGTAGAACGTGGCGACCCGTGCGTCCGCCTGCCCCGTCAGGAGCCCGAGGAGGGCGTTGGCCGTGCCCTCGTTGACTACGATGCTGTGGTCGGCGTTCAGGAGCAGGGCGCTCTGCCCAAAGTTGTTCGTGAACGTCGAGGCCGTCAGCGTGCCTACGTTGGCCGCCGTGATCGCCGCAGCGATCTGAGCCATCGTGTAGTCACTGCGGGGCGGGATGACGATGGGGTAGGTCGTGGAATCGATCACCAGGTTCAGGACGTTGTTGTTCTCCACGATCACAGCGCCGTTGGCGTCCGTGATGTCACCGTGGAGGTCAACCGTCTCTGCCACACCGCTGCCACCGCCCACGCTACCGGGCGAATCCGTGTCGTAGAGGCCAAACTGGCCCTGCACGACCGCCGGGTCGGGGTCCACCTGATCGGACAGGTCGTCCGTGATCAAGGTGTCTGTGCGGTTGTAGTAGTACGTGCAGAGGACCTGCTGACCAGGCTGTGGGGCCTGCGCCAACTGCACGATGCCGGTCGCTCCTGTCACTGCCCGGACAACGATGGGCTCGCCGTCCAGAGTCACGGTCACGTCGCCACGGCTGTTCGTCGTGGTGCCCGTACCGTCACCCGTCACGAGGGGGTAGTGTCGGACCTGGATCTTGTCCAGAACACCGTTGAAAGCGCCGAGCGTCACCTGTCCCGTCTGGGACACGCTGGCAACGGCCCGTCCGGTCATGTCCTCATCAACCCTGCGCTGGTCGATGGTGGACGAGGAGCCACGGACCACCTCCAGGTTCTCCTGGACGAGTAGTTCGCTGCCCTCTCCAATGAAGACCGGGATCTTCAGGGTCTGGAGGGCTGCACCCAGAGGATTCTCGAACTCTGTCTGGGTGAAAACACCAGGGGGAGCATAAGCGGATCCGGGGAAAGCCATGTAGCACCTCTCTTCAAGCCGCGGGAGCGGGTTCCAGTTCAACCACCGTGTCCGTTGGTTTCTCAGTCCACATTGACCAGCCCTCGAAGGGGCGGAACGTCAGCCCAAGTAAGTGGTCCGTCTGTCGTCCCGTCTGTCTAGCCCGTGCGTACCCGGGTCACCGCTCGTCGGTCGGTGGAGAGGAACTCTGCCTCCTCTCTTGTAGGCGCTTCATAGCCAGACTATTGATGGCCTGTGCCCTGTCGTGGACGCCCCGCTCCTCCGGCTTCAGAACGCCGTAGGACCCGTCGGGGTTCTTGGATAGGTCCTTCCCGTCCACGCCGGTCTCTTCCATGATCTCCCGCTTGTCCGCCACCCGCTTTTCGGCGACCTGCCAGCCCTGCTGTGCGGACTCGCCGATGGCCCGGTCGGCCACCGTATCGATCTCGGCGACCCCTGTATTCTGGGGTCCGGGGGTGCCGTCCATGCCAGGGTTGAACACACCGGAGACGTCCTCGGGCATCCAGCGGGGAGCCAATGTCCCACACTCGGGGCAAGGCTTCGGGGTGCTGTGCTCCTTGGACTTGGCGGACTCCTCAAAGCGGACGCCGCACTCACACTGAAATTCGAACCGGGGCATGGCTGCCTCCTCATATTCTTCGCATGGGGCGCTACATCCGGGCCGCATGTAGGCGTTCGGGTGCCACATCACCGGATGACCTCGTAGGTGTAGGACCTATCGCTGAAGAACGGATCACCGAACCGTTGCAGCCCCAAGTTCTCCACCATGCGGAGGTTATTGTTGAACGAGGCCACCTGGTCGTCCGTCATGGCGGCCACGGCCTGTGATTGCTCTAGTGTCATGAAGGAGGCTTGGCGGAGGAAGATGTTGAGGGGAACGTAGATCTCCCAGTTGGTCCGCACCGTCAGACTGAAGGTCGAGTTGTAGAAGTAGTCATCGGCGTTGTCGTCGTAGATCTCCTCCGACTCTCCGCCCAAGGACAGTTCCGTCATCTCCAGGCCTTCTGACGACATGGCAGCCCGTAGGACCCCCCACAGGTAGATCACGGTCATATCAGCGATCTGCTGCTGTGCGTATACGTCCCGGGACATCACCTCAAAGTCGAGGGTCAACTCCCACTGGCCACCGTAAGCCAAACAGGCGGGCCGCCTCATGTCCTGAATGACCACCGCCAACCTGTCCCCCACCTCGCTCCGTTCCCCGAACGCCAGGACGACGCCAGGGATGGCGGTGTTGTTGGCGAACATAGGGTGGAACTCATGAGGGCCTGTAGAGGCCGCAGCGTGCCTGTAGTCGGCGGTCAACGTCCGGCCACCTGTCAGGGCCTGCGCCAGGATGATCTCCCCTGTAGGCTTGCCTGCGGGGTCTAACGTCAGCGTGTAGTTCGTGCCCTCGACCAACTGATAGGCGGCGGGCATCTCAAACAGGCGGAGGGTGCCTGTCAGGGGCGCATTCTGGAGTTGCCCCGTGATGGTGTCGACCATCGTTACGGGTTCGGCGTACACGTCCAGGAGCGGGTCCACGTAGAACTCGTTGGCCCCTGTGATCTCCATGAAGTAGACGCCAGGGAGGGACGGGAACAGGCCGCCGTTCTTCTGAATGGCCAGGGAGTCCTCACGAACCCACTCAACTGAGAGGCCCGCATAGGCCCCGACCTTGGCCAGGTACGGGTAGGCGTTGATGACGCCGATGTAGTTGTCCGCTGACAGGTCCACCCTGTTGCCGCCGGACGTCTTGACGATGATCCCGTACTGAGGACGCTCCCGGAAGGAGTACTTCCCCTGGATGTGATCGACGATGTCCCGGTACTTGGGGTGACTGGCCCAGAAGCGGCGCATCTCAAGGACGAACCGCCTTTTCATCGCCTCGGTGAGGGCAAAATACATCAGGCAACCCCATAGGAGAAGAGCCGCCAGCCCCAACCTTGTTGTTGTGCAAAGGTTTCTCCAGCACGCAACTTCACTGCAATCCGACCGCTACCTTGAGCATCCCGTTCCACTATCTGTAAGGGCTTGATCTCCTCCAATACCTTGCTCCCATCCACGTACTCGACCAAAACATCCGGGATGTACCGATGGGTACTACCGTCCCACAAGTAAGGGATGGAACAAGGCTGCACCGAGTAACAGGCAACGCAAGGATCTGCATCAAACTCCTTGTACCGCCGAAGCTCCCAACCCGACATGTAATAAACCCGGCCTGCTTTCGGGGACTGGTAGTACCCCCTTGAATAGTAGCGCCCGGACTGGATCATTTTTGTCCGCACAATAGAACAACGTTCCCGAACTTCGGGCCTTCGCATGGCATCAGCCACGGCCTTCCTTTGCCGAACCCTTCGGGGATCATCGTAAGGAACCCCTACTGTCCATGCACACACCCGGGCTAGTGCAGCCCTCTTCTTGGCCGCTGTCTCAGGGGAATCCTTACGCCCGAGATGCGCCGCAGAAATCTTAGCCTTAGTGGCCTCATTCCAGGAACGTCCAGCCCGTGCTTCCGACTTGGTCCGCCAGCGAAGCCCACAGGCTCGAAAAGAAGCCCTCACGACGCTATATGGAACACCCCGCATCTCAGCAATCCGAGGCATCGAGAACTTCTGGTCAAAATACAGGTCTAACAGAACCTCTTTTGTGAGCAGTGCATGCTTGCGGGGCGGCATAAGAGCCTCCGGTGTATCTCCAGCTAACGGAAGGTATAGCCCCGTTACCGGGTTCGCCTCTGTCAGTTGGAAATACACGGCTTCTCCCTGTCCCCGTGGAACGCCTGGAAATCCTGTTCCATCTCTTCCGTCCACCTCGCCTTCGGGGGCGGCTTGGGCGGGTTCATCTTGTCCCCGTGGAACAACTCCAGGTCTCTCAGGGCGGCTTCGGGGTCGTAGAAGGGGTTGCTGCTCATCAGGTCACTCCGTCCAAGGCGTCGACCACGTCCTGCGCCGTGCCCTGCCCGTCTAGGGCCAGTTCGAAGGCTTCTACGACCTTGGGGGTCAGTCCAAGGTGGAAACGCAAGGTGTCCGCCTTGGCCTTGGGCTCAAGGTCTATCTGCCACAGTTCCATGATGGCGTGCCGGAGTTCCTCGTGGGTGGTGCTCATCTCAGTCCTCCTCGTGTTCCTGCATCGCCTGGATGAGCAGACCGTGGGCCACAGCGTTCAAGGGCTCGCCCGCCTGTCGGATCTCACTGACCTCGATGGGGAACCGCTTGCGCCGCTCATTGAAGACCTTGGTGAAGAACTCCATGAACCCACCAGCGAGGCTCGTCCCGCCGGACACGATCACGGGGATCGCACGGGGCAGGTCGAACTTGCCCTCAATGGACTTGAACCGGAGGCCGATCTGGTCCAGCACGTAGTCGATGTGGGCCCGGTAGTAGTGGGCGATGGCCTCTTCCAGCCTGTCCTGCGGCTTGGTCAGGTCGATCCCCTTCTCCTTGGCCGCACAGGCACGGGCCTGCGTCGCTCCTACGGACTTGGCGGCCCCACGGTCGATCCAGTCACCGCCACGGGCCACAGAGAAGATCAGGCCCTCGATGGTATTGATCGCCAGGGCGACGTTGGTCATGCCGCTCCCGAACGAAAGGGCCACGCCGGAGAACCCTTCCTTCGCCGTCTCGGCGAAGATGATCCCCATGCCTTCGTTGGCCGGGAAGGGCTTGTACCCGCACTCCGTCACGATGCGGCGGAACACCTCCCGGTGATAGATGATGTCCCTGTCCGGCTGGTCGATGGGCTCCGCAGGGACAGAGTAGTAGCACACCTCGTCCGGCACGGCAGGAGGTCCCAGGACCTCCTTGATGAGAAGGCCCAGCACGTCCAGGCTCTCGGACTCTGTCGCCGACACGATGCCAGCGGACAAAGGCCGACGGGCCTCCTGTCCGAACACGTTGGCCAGTTCCAAAGCAGCGTCGCCGAGGATCAGCACGTCGTCCTCACGCTCTACGAAGCTGGTGGCGGAGAGCTTGAGCATCTTCTTCGCCGACGTGGGCAGGTCCAGGAACACGTCCCGCATCCGCTTGGTCGTGATGCCCTTGTCGCCTCTGCGGGCGGACACGAGGTTCATGGTGCCGATGTCCAGGCCGATGCCCGGAATCACCGCTGTCTTCTTGGTATCGTCGCTCATGGAGTCTCCTTCTTCTGCTTACGGGCCGCCTTCAAGGCCGCTGCGGCGTCATCCACCCCACCGGATCCCTCTGACTCCGCCTCTTGTACTTCGACGGTGCCCTCTACGGCCCCTACAATGCCCTTCGGGATAAAGGCAATCTCGGGGGCGTCTACGACCTCCCTTACTGTACCGGGGGGCGCACCTGGTCGAGCGCCCCCGGTTCCCTGAAGGGCCTGACGAATCTGCTGCATGGAATCATCCATGGTAGCCTGCATCCGTTCGAGCACCTCTTCAGAGGCCCGCTGGCCCACGAAGGGCATCAGCCGCTCCATCAGCTTGTCGGCGAGGGCGTCCTCATCGATCTCGTGACTCTTGACCGTCACGATGGCCTTGCGCTTCTTCAAGGGGATGCGAGGCCCATGTGGAGGGGCTAGAACCCGTCGCCGAGTTTCTCGGCTCCGCTGGACGTAGTACACCTCCACAGCCCCCGCACCCTGCATAACCCGCAGATCTGCTGAACCGCTCGCAGCCTCCGCAGGGACAAACATCACGTCGCCTCTGACCATGTCGATGTCCAGGTCGGCGATCTTCACCGTCCTCGTCTTACATGTGATCCGGGCTTCTTTCATGACGTCGGGTCTCCCGCCCTCATGTAGTCCGTCACGGCGTCACGGAGGACCTTCATACATTCCTCCTTGGATCGCCGGACGGCCCGCTGGGTGAAGGTGAACTTGGCGATCCCCGGGTGGACCCACGCATTCGAGAACTTCAGGGGTGCAGTACGGAAAATGACACCCCCTCCGGTCTGGATCGGGACCACCAAGGGACGTCTCGTCCCCTGTGACACCCTACCGCCCTTCTTCATCTTGGCGTCCCGCTCCGCCTGTGAGAGCTTGTACTTGGCCGGGTGAGCATCCTTGGCGTGCTGTGTGAGCCACGGCATGGGGTGGGCTGGAATATCCTCATTGGCCAGTTC
>Ga0233437_1001203_pt1 | contig 49476 bp, 40 predicted proteins | sample SI_122_August201_FD_182714 | JGI IMG/M metagenome (GOLD analysis project Ga0233437, IMG submission 182714) | Seawater microbial communities from Saanich Inlet, British Columbia, Canada - SI_122_August2016_200_MG | ecosystem: Environmental > Aquatic > Marine > Inlet | place: Canada: British... | reverse complement strand
TCTCCCAATTACAGAAATTATCCGCTGTTTCCCATGATTTAGAGAACCGCTAAGTACGAGATCCGTACGCTTAGTGGTGTGAGAGGTGCACTGGCTACCGTTTGGTAGTCAGCCATCTACTCGATTATGCACTTTTAATCAATTTTTATAAATTTAACTATTTCATTTCCAATTCTTATAAAGTAAATATTAGAGGATAATTCTGAAACATCAATAATTTGTTTTCCAGAACAAACTATACCGGATTGTAAAGTCTTACCTAAAATTGAAATGATTTCATATTGATTACATTCATTTGATTTAGTTTCTACATTTAGAAAATCAAATGCTGGTATTGGAAATACTGATACATTACATTCTTGTTGTAACAATTCTCCTACAGAATTAGTCTGATAATCTTTTTTATAAATCCAAGCCATATTTGTTGATGTATTCCCATTGGGGTCGAACCCTCCAAAATAGATTGCATCATCATTGTCGAAAGGGGATTTAATATAACATCTGTTTGCAACTAATGCAGTATCATTTGTTCCTATTAATCCATTTATTTCCTCAAGAATGTACTGCATATTATTATCCCGTTTGACAAACATTCCTCCCCTGTAGAATCCATTCCATGTGGGATAATTTCCTCCTGAAATTGATGCTTCAATTCCTATAATATGGTACTTTTCATTATTTGTTGGGTCTTCAAACTCGTAAAATTCATTATAAGCCCCGAGCAGGTAACTTACATTTGTGCCGGGCAGGTAACCTTCCACCACTTGCGAAATCTTGGCCTCGTACATTCGGTTGAACCCTCCTGTATCATCAGGTTCAAGGCGATAAATGACACCTTGGGATTGTCCGTTAGGACACCACATTAACAGGAGGGCTTCATTGTTTCCATTGGGATTTGAAATAGCAGTCAAGCCTCGAATGCCACCAACTGCTGAATTTATGTTTGAATTTAAATCACTGAAATCATGTGCTACTGAATAGGTGGGATTGATACCGTCATTGCGCTTATAAAGTTTATTCCCGGATGAGAAATACAATGCGTTGTTTACGGAAGTAATGCCTAAGGGCCGAATGTTTACAGGTCCGAATTCGGGTATTGAATTCCATTGTATTTTCCCTGTGATATTTGGATCGTAAACACCAGTAAAAATCCCTTTAGTTCCAACAGAAATATAAAGTTGTTCAACACCTGTAATTTGATCAGTATAAACCTGCATATCTCGTATAGAGTAATTCTCGCCAGCTGGGAATCCCCCTTGATAAATTAAAGTTTGTTCCCATGTTCCAGTACTATCATTTCTTGTAAAGGCTCGGGCACTAACTGTACTTGTAAAATAATTGGGAGAATAAGTTGCTGCAATCAGTAAAGTGTCGGGGGAAGTTAATGGACTCCCTTGTGCATCATTGGTAAAAATCACCTCTTTCAAAATTTCGGGTCTCAAGTGGCTTGCACCCATATCCAGGTCTTCTTTCCAAGTCCCGTCGGCACTGTCTAGGCAGATGATCTGGCCCCAACCTAAATTAGGATTACTTCCACCATACCAGACGTTTGTCTCATCCTCCCAATAGCCAACAGATGCATATAGCTTCTTTTTGTGACCTACAAGATTTAACACTTCTGAACCACCTAAGAATTCACCATTAACATCTGTGTTGCCAGCACTGAATGATTTTTGCCATGTTTGAGCATTTGAATTAAAGTAAATTCCAATAAGTATAAATGTTGTTATGGTTGATGTTGTTAATCTATTCATTGAAATATTCAAAAATTATAATTCTATTCTTAGATCTGTTTAACTCTTTCTTTTAATTGTGCATAACGTCAGTCTATCTAATAACCCTGAATGTTATCATTTATTCTTAATATTAAATTTTCAAAATTACTGTTTTTTAGTATTATACGTTTTGTTATTTTATCAAAATATTTGGATTTTAATAGTTTTAAGACAGTCTGACGGATGGCGCTATGAATAGTTGCCGATTGCGGGTCACTTCCCTGTCCTACTGTACTGAACTCAATGCGGGCTACAACTCCTGGTTTTACTGCCTTACGGCAATTATTTATGAGCGCGTGTTATCGGCTTTTATTTTTTAATTCATTTTTAGAATAAACTTATCACCTTTGATTTCAGCACAATGCACCATCACTTGTACACCTTGATCTTCTATCATTTTAGCTAATATTTTGAACTCTTTTTCTTTATTAATGCTATGCATTGGAAAAAAGTGTTTAATTCCGAACTGTTGCATTAAAAGTTTGCTCTGTTGAAAATACTGGCTGTCTTCATCAGGATCAGAATTTGAAAAAGCAATATCAATATTTTCAGTCTTCGATTTCAAATATTTATAGTCATTTTTATAATCCCCTTTATAGTCACCATTGTGATAAATGACAATTCCATCAATTTTAATTAAGAATGCTGATTCGAAAACCCCCGAATGTTGAGAATTTATTGTGTATACCTCTATTGTTTCATCTTTGTATTGCGATCGAGGAGTTTTTAAACAATGGTATGTATCTTCCGATGAGAAATCCCAACCAAAGAAATAAGTAATGTTTTCGATGTCTTTTTCCCAATCAAGAATTAGAGGATCATAATGGTCGAGATGTTCATGCGATGTAAATACAAATACATTATAGTCTTTAATTTCAGCAGGATTAATATAACCCGATAAAAGATTTTTGGCGGGTTGCTTTTCCCATATAAAACCATTTTCCTGATAATCAAAGATAAGGAAGTTGTTCTTAGTTTTAATTGCCCATCCAGAATGTCCCAAATAAATAACGGAATATTCTTTATTTATAAAATTTGAAAGTTTTTTGTCACTTTGCTGAGCATTTAAAGTTGACACTAAAACAATAATGCTACAAGCCAATAATATTTTTCTCATTTTACATCTTTTAATTTGGAATTATTGATATTTACATCATTTCATAAGTTTAACAAAATATTTTTTTTCGTCATATAATTAATTGCCGATAACGGTGTAATATAATTAATGGTTTATATTTCTCTTTTATATCTATAAAAAGGTGTTCTTTACATGCCGATTTGGCGTGTAAAACACCATTATTAAGATGAGCTATTATAAATTTCATCCAATATATTCTCATTATTTTTTATAATAATAACATTTAAGTTTTCCTTTCAATAAAATCAAACTGTAAAACATTATAAAATTAAATTTCAAACAAAGTAACAAAAAACATTTCATATCACCAAATAAAGTATTATTAAACTCAATTCTATTTCCTCCTCGCTAAAACAGAAAAGCCCAAAATCTCAAATCTCAATTAAAAGATCTTAATTCTTCTTTCCTTACTTTTTCCTTTTTCCGATAGCGTTCGGGATTAGCATAAGCCAATTAGCCTTTCCAACTTAGTCTTTTCACTTTTCGGGCTTTCAGCCCTTACCTTCATTGCTGTCATTTCTCACAGGGCTACGTTACACTTCTCCCTTTGCTATTTCATCTCATCCCTTTGGGATTATAACTGAACCACTTGCATATTATAACCGAAAATTCACCAATCACTATTCACTATTCTTCCTTCACTAATCATTTTCATCGGTTTATATTTTTGTAGTTAGCACATATTTAGTTGATTGCATTTTTTGAAATTAGAAATAAGAAATTGTTTTGCTCCTGAATTTCTAATTTCCAAACTTGTCCGTACGAAGCGAAGCAAGTCCGTACGAAACGCAGTAAGTCCGTATGGATGGATGGATTTCGAATTTCAAAATCTTGCTCCTGCCTGCGGGCTGAAGTACCCTTCGGCACGCAAGCCTGTGCCTGCGACCCGTAGTGCTTCGGCACACAGGTGTGTGTTAAATTTGTCTTGCCAAGGATGCTTTATCTCTTTTTCCTTTTCCCGAAAGATATGATAATTTCACTGTAAGACTCGATTGTTTCACTGCAAGCTGCAATTATGGCAGTGTAAGACGCAATTATGGCAGTGTAAGATACGATTATTTTACTGCAAGACTTAATTTAGTCACTGTAAGATACGATTCAACCACAGCAAGCTGCAATTATGGCAATGTAAGACTCAATTATGGCAATGTAAGACTCAATTATGGCAATGTAAGATATGATTACTTTACTGTAAGACACGATTTCCTTATTGTAAGACAGGGCTGTTCAATGCTATTAAATTTGTGTACTTCAATTTTAACTTTTCTCTGTGTAACTTCGTGCTTCTCAGTGTTACTCTGTGGTATAGCTATTACACAAAGTCACTCAAAGAATCCTCAAAGTTTCACAAAGAAAAACTACATTGTTATATTAATTAGCGAATTCGTGTCTTTATAAAAAAATAGAGCTTAATATTGACTAAAAAATTCCCAAATTACCTCACTTGCCTTAATACCTGAAACATCTCCTCCAGGTATTGAGGTATCACCGGGCCATTCATGTCCAAAGTTGTTAATTTTATAGAACCATACTTCATTTCCATTAACTCCACCTGTATGGTAATATGCGCTTGTATTGGCAGTAATATTCACTGTATTAGTTGTAGTACAATTGTTCAGGTTATTCCAAAAGTCAATGATCGTATCCATAGCGGGTGCTCCTCCCCAACCCCCACCGGCAGGCATACTTCCGTCAATTGGCACGTAGTTATCCTCAACTCCGTGAATTTGGAGGACCGGCACAGCACTTGCCTCATCACGATTCTCCCATGTATATCCGCTCATAGTTCCTGCTACAGAGGCAATTGCTTTAAACACCTCCTGGGCCTCGCATGCAAGAGTATAACTCATAAACCCTCCATTTGAATGACCGCATACAAAAGTACGCGAGGTGTCTAAATTGTATTCAGTTTGAAGATGTTCTGCAATCTCAGTTAGAAAACCAATGTCATCAGTTGAACTAATAGTTAATCTTGCATTCCAATGATGGTAACCAACATAATCTTCTGTTCCCAGGGGATAGCATACAACAAATTTATTGACATCAGCCACATCGTTCATGCCGTAAAAATGCATTACTGAATTGGCATCGCCCGAATAACCATGAAGCACAAATACCAAAGAAGGATTTTCAGGTAGGTTGCCCGGTTTGTACAGTATATATTCTCTAATTAAACCATTATGTTGAAAAGTTAAATTTTCAACAGTTGATGTATCTGGACTTACAACATCATCTTTTTTTAAGCAAGAACTGAATATTAATAAACTGAAAGAAAATAGAATAACGAAAGTATGTTTTAAATTCATCTTGAATGGTTTTATGTGTAATTATTTTGATTCAATCTGTTTGCTAAGACATAGGAAAAGATCAGCCCAGTCGGTTTTTGCGTAACTTTCTCCAAATCTTAAGAAAATCAGATTTTTCACAGGATCAACATAAATATACTGGCCAAGTAATCCTTTTGCAAAAAAGGAAGCATTGCCAATTACCCGCCATTGATATGTGTAAGAATAGTCCTGTGAATCTTTTGAATCATTAATAACGGAAGTTGATCTTGCAACCCAATCAGCCGGAACAATTTGTTTTCCGTTCCAGTTTCCATTGTTTAAATACAATCGTCCGAATTTTGCAAAATCACGTGCCCTGGCATTTAAGCAACAAAATGCTTTTATCATACCTGATTTCTTACTATCATAATTCCAGCTTGCATCATATTCCATACCAATAGGTTTCCATATTTTTTCTTGCAGATAGTCAGGAAGTTTTTTACCCGAAGTTTTTTCAATTATCTCAGCTAAAATCTGTGTGTTCCCGCTTTGATATTCATATTTTTCACCTGGTATTTCTTTTACTTTAAGCTTCCTGACATATTTCTTAAGGTTTCTTCCGTAATAAAACTTCCCCGTTTCGGCAAAAGGGTTCAAATAAACTTCACTGAATTTTAATCCCGTACGCATGTTTAAAAGATTTTCAATACTAACTTTATCAAAACCGTTTTTTGACAGTTCTGGTAAAAATTCTGTTACTTTTTGATCTGTATTTCTAATGAATCCATCCTCAATTGCAATCCCTGTTAAAGCCGAAACAAAAGCTTTTGAAACGGAAAATGAGGGCATTATTGATACCTTTGAGTGTCCTTTAAAATATTTCTCAAAAATAATCGTATCATTTCTGATTATTAGAAAAGCAATGGTTTTATGTTTTATTAAAAATTGATCGAAAGAGATTTCTTTGTCGGTGTTTTTAAATTTGTTGGGTATTCTCAAAGAAATCTGATGTTTTGCTTCAAAAAATTTAAAAGGTTCATCAGCTTTTTTTATTTCATAAGCAGGAAATTTTTTATAATCATTTACATCAGCAAAATTCCAGTAAAAAAATCGACCGACATGGCAGGACGAAAAAAGGGTCATAATTAGTAAAAGATAAATTATCCATACGGACAAGTTTTGTTTTTTATTCATATTATATTTATAATAATCATGCTCAATAAAGCAAAATTAGAAAATAAGAGCCACAAATTACATAGATTAGCATAAAAAGACAAAATTTTATTTTGATGTGCTGGGGTGTATAATTATTTGATTACTCTTATAGCATCTTCTTAAAGTTTTGTTTCAAGAGGAAAGGATAAAGGAAGATCACACAATCCGCAAAGCGGATTAAATATGAATAGCCCTGTACGCAGTGCAGGGTATGATAAGACCAATTCCAAATTTAGAATCCTAAAAGGATTCAATAATATTTAGTTAACAGTTAAGCAAATTAATCAATCACATGGTACATATTTTGATTTATTTAACCCCGCTGGGGTTACTTGTATGACTTTCATATTTTTAACCACAGATTTCATCTATGGCTATTCACGTTTAAACACTTCGTGGTTTGATGTTGCATAGGATAAATTTCTAATCTCTATAAGGGTTTGGAAATAACATAAACCGCCACTTCTTGCTATAAAATGTAAGGGTATTACGAGACTAAAATCTTTCCCCGGAACATCAAAATAAAATATCGCCTACAAAAAGATCAAAATTTACGATTGATGATTCCCATACGGGCTAACTTCGTGTCGTCCATACGGATAGGCTTAGCGTTACTTCCTTAGATTTATGATTGAAAATCATACGAATACGAATGATATATTTCTAATTAATGTTATTCCATAAACTTTTAAAAAGACACGAATTACACAAATTATCACAGCCTGCCCCGATTTTTTCGGGGAATTAAGTTAGTGTTAATCAGTTTAATTAGTGCTTGCACGAAAACTCAATATTTTGAAGTGCTTAGTCAGAAAACGTCAAGTTCGAGGCTTGCGAAGTTCAGAAATACAGGAGTTTACTATTGTAAATGACTGAATTTCTGAACGAGTATAACGAAGAAATTGGCGTTTTCTGGCAAGCACTAATTAGTGTCTGGTCATATTTTCATATTCTTCTTGCCAAAAGAATTTCTTTTCCCCGAATGCAGGTTCAAGGTCGAAGAGCCAGGTAGCCTCGGGGTTGAATTTTGCAAAGAAAGGTTTTAATACCCAGTCAGGATTACGTCCCTGGATAAATTGAAGAACAAATACTTTTTCTCCTTTGATTTCAGTAATTCCAAGTATTTGAACCTTACCTGGTGCAGCCGACATACTTGGCCCACGGACAGTCCGGCAAATTCCACTAACTTTTGAATATGCTTCTTTAAAAATTTTATATGTTTTTTCAAGACTAAGGTGAAAATAATGTGCCGCACCGGTTTCTCTTGCAACAAACATATAATACGGAATACATCCGAGAGAGACTTGCTTTTTCCACATTTCAGACCAAAGATTTGTATCTGCGTTAATATGATTGAGTATGGGAGATTGAGTTCTGATTTCAGCTCCGGTTGAGCGGATCAATCGTATAGCTTCTTTAACGGCTTTGGTTTCCAGTTCACGAGGATGATTGAAGTGAGCCATTAAAGCTAAATGTTTACCGCTTTTTACGACTTTTTCAAATAGTTTTAACAGATCGCTTGAATCAGGGTCGGTAATAAATTTATATGGCCAATAAGCAAGTACTTTTGAACCGATTCTAATATTTTTAAGGCTTTCAACATTCGACAATAATGGGTCAATATATTTATTTAATAAGTTTGAACTCATAATGAGCGGATCACCACCGGTAAAAAGTATATCGGTTACTTTCGGATTACACTTGAGATATTCCTGAAGCAATTCCGATTGCTTGGAAGCAAATTTCAATCCTTCCAAACCAACAAATTGTGGCCATCGAAAACAAAAAGTACAATAGGCATGACAAGTTTGCCCCTGACTTGGAAAAAATAATGCGGTTTCTCTGTATTTATGTTGCATGCCCTCAACAGGTTCACCATTTATTTTTGGAACATTTAATTCAAGTTGGCCTGCAGGATGAGGATTAAGCTGCATCCTGATAGAATTTGCTGCATTTGTGATCGTTTCTTTATCAGCACCCGATTTTAAAAGCTTTGCAATTTTATCAAAATGCTCAGGTATTAACATTTCTTTTTGAGGAATAGTAAGAATATATAAAGGATCGTTAGGAATATTATCCCAATCAATTAATTCGTTAATAACGTAAGAGTTACTTTTAAAAGGAAGGACATGTGAGACTACTTCTATTTCGAATAATTCTTGTTCGGAAAGTTTTTGTATTTGAGGAATTTCTTTTATGTTGTTGATTGAAAATGCTTTATATTTTGTTTGATTTTCTGAAAAATTTTCTTTTTTAATTAACATAAGTTATTTTAATGTTTTTCTATGTTTTTACTTAATATAGAGTTATATACGAGTATATTTTCTAAGATGGTGCAAAGTTACGATATTTTAATCAAGATTCATAGATCATGGTTAGTAAAAACGATAATCACCTTTACTTATTTTATAACTAAAGTTTCTGAATTCCTATATCCTTGATATTTAGTTCAATTTTGTTTTAAAAAGTAAATTAATAAACCATTAAAATGGTTGACGAAACTATACACCTTAAACAACCCACGACTTAAGTCGTGGGTTACTAATAAAATATGAAAACATTTAACTGTTTTAGCGGTTAATAAAAAAAGTAAAAATAAACCATTTACGCATTTAATCATTTGCCCTAAATAACAGTAGAACAAATTTTATTTGAAATAATGGCTGAAATATACTTATAACTCGAAAAAACTTATATCTTTGACAGATAATAAATTTAATAATTTGCACATTCGCGGCTTTTTATACCAGACTTATGAATATTACAAACTATACCCCAATAAGCCCAAAGCAACGTATTCAATCTATTGATGTTTTGCGAGGCTTTGCCGTACTTGGAATTTTGATAATGAATATTCAGGCATTTTCAATGATATTCTCGGCTTATGATAATCCAAATGCTTATGGAGATTTCAACGGAATTAATAAATGGATATGGATGATATGTCATGTTTTTGCCGATGTAAAATTTATGTCGATTTTTTCAATTTTATTCGGAGCGGGAATTGTTTTAATGTCTGAAAACTTAGAAAGCAAGGGAATAAAACCAAAAGGTTTACATTATCGCCGCATGATGTGGCTGATGATCTTTGGGTTGTTACATGCTTATTTACTGTGGTTTGGTGATATTTTGGTAACTTATGCCTTAGTTGGTATGATTGCATTTCTTTTCCGAAGAAAGACACCGAAAACCCTTTTAATAGTCGGAGGGTCTTTGATAGTTATTCCATTTTTATTAAGCTTATTTTTTAGTTGGTCGATGCCTTATTGGCCTGAAGAAAGCATACAACAGACTTTAAAACAATGGCTACCGAATAATGAAATTATTGATCATAATCTATTAATTTACCGCGGTGGATGGATTGATCAGATGGAAAATCGTATTCCGCTTGCGATTACGGTGCAAACTTTCGCGTTTTTCATGTATTCGCTTTGGCGTGTCTGGGGCTTAATGCTAATTGGGATGGCTTTTTATAAATTGAATATTTTAACTGCAAAGCGTTCAACAAAATTTTATTTGAGTTTTTTTATAATTGGGATTTTAGTAGGCTATTTTCTTGTAATATTTGGCATGATAAAAAATTTCGATACCGGATGGACTTTGGAATATTCGATGTTTAAAGGGAAATTGTATAATTATTGGGGGAGTATTTTTGTGTGTTTTGCATATATTGGTTTAATAATGCTTTGTTGTAAATCGGGTTTGTTTTCAGGCTTGAAAAATTTGCTTGCAGCGGTAGGACGGATGGCTTTTACGAACTATATTCTTCAAACTTTAATTTGCACGACAATTTTTTATGGGCATGGTTTTGGTTTTTATGGGAAAATTGAACGTAGCGGGCAAATTTTAATTGTATTTGCGATTTGGATTTTTTGCGTTTTATTCTCATATTTTTGGCTGAAATATTTTCGATATGGTCCACTTGAATGGCTTTGGAGATCATTGTCATACAGAAAGTTTCAGTCTATCAAATTAAATAGTACTTAGTAAAAATTTATTTTAATTTTGGAAAAATATTTTTTAAAAAGTGAATTTCAGATTTTCTATTTGTCCAACAAAAAAATTATTCATAAAATAATTAAAAAGTTTTTGTTTTTTATATAAAAGTATATAATTTTGCACTCCCAAAAATAAAAAGAAAATAAAATGAAAAAAGGCATTCATCCAAAAGATTATAGATTCGTTGTATTTAAAGATATGTCGAATGAATATACGTTTTTATCAAAATCAACTGCCAATACTAAAGAGACAATAGTTTGGGAAGATGGAAAAGAATATCCATTGATTAAGCTTGAGATATCCCATACTTCACATCCTTTTTACACAGGAAAAATGAAATTAGTTGATACTGCCGGCCGTGTTGATAAATTTAAAAACAGATATCAAAAACATTTGGACAAAAATAAACAAGTGTAATTTTATAAATTACAGTTTTTCATGATGATAATAAGACCCTTATATTTTGTAAGGGTTTTATTTTTTTATTAAAATATTGTGTTTGTAAAAATATTGGACCCGTAGCATAACTGGATAGTGCACCTGACTACGGATCAGGAGGTTGGGGGTTCGAATCCCTTCGGGTTCACAAATTGAGAAACTACCCGTTTGAAATTCAGGCGGGTAGTTTTTTTCTTTCATCTGATTTCGGAAATGTTTTCCCACATAAATATATTTTTCTATATTATTTTAAGTTAACTTTACATTATATCGAACTTATTGCAAAGTTTACCTTACAAATTCTTAAACTTAAAAAGAAAATTAATAATTTTGCATAATAGAAATTGGTATTTATCTTTGCAATTTTAGTAGAAAACTTCTTTTATGAATATTCAATCTCTTAAAAATACATTTTTAGAAAAATACGGAAAGAATGATAATGAGATTTCGGTATTTTTTGCTCCCGGGCGTGTAAATTTAATTGGCGAACACACTGATTATAACGGTGGTTTGGTTCTTCCTTGTGCTTTATCTTTTGGTACATATCTTTTGGTAAGATTATCGGATAAACCTGAAATTGAGTTCTCATCGCTTAATTTTGAATTCTCAGCAAAAATTGGATTTGAAAATCTTGGTAAGAAAGTAGGGGAGGAGTGGGTTAACTATCCCTTGGGAGTTATCGATCAATTAGTTAAGCAAGGAGTTGAGATGCGAGGTGCTCAATTTTTGTATTATGGAAATATCCCGAATGGGGCCGGCCTTTCCTCTTCAGCGTCTATTGAATTAGTAACAGCTTTTGCCTTAAACGAATTATTTAATTTTAATAAAAGCATAACGGAACTGATAAAACTTTCACAAAAAGCAGAGAATGAATTTGTTGGTGTGAATTGCGGGATAATGGATCAGTTTGCAGTTGGCAGGGGTAAAAAAAACCATGCAATTTTTCTTGATTGCTCAAGCCTGGATTATAAGCTTGTGCCTTTTAATCCTCTTGATTATAAACTCGTTATTATTAATTCTAATAAACATCGAAAACTTTCCGATTCTAAATACAATGAAAGAGTGAGTGAATGTAATGAAGCTGTAAATTATTTGAATAATAGACTTAATATAAAAAACTTAAGTGAATTATCATTAAAGGAGTTTAATGAAAATCAGGATTTAATTCCTGATGAAACAATCAAAAGACGGGCAAGGCATGTGATTTCTGAAAACAACAGAGTATTGACTGCTGTCGAAGCTTTGAAAAACAATGATTTAATTGCTTTTGGAAAACTGATGAATTCTTCACATGATTCATTACGATTTGATTATGAAGTTACGGGAAATGAATTGGATACACTGGTTGAGGAAGCAAGGAAGATTGATGGAGTAATTGGTGCAAGAATGACAGGTGCAGGTTTTGGAGGTTGCACTGTAAATCTTGTAAAAGCCGAGAATTTAGAAAGTTTCAAGGAAAAAGTAGGGCGGAATTATAAAGAAAAAACAGGCCTTAAAGCTGATTTTTATCTTCCTGAAATTGGAGATGGAGTAAAATATATTCGCAGCTTCGCTGCAAATAGAAAATAGGACGCAGATTTAATATGATTATTATGATTTTAAATCACAATGCGTTAATATTTATGAGCTTAGAATGTTTTACCCTCTTGCTCCAAAAATTGCACTCCCAACCCTGACCATTGTGCTTCCTTCAGCTATTGCAATTTGATAATCATCAGACATACCCATAGAAACTTCTTTAAAATATTCTTTATCGGAAAAATATCTCTGTTTAAGTTGTTCGAAATAATTTTTTAAAGTTCTGAACTCCTCATGAATAAGATTTTCGTCGGATGTGAAAGTTGCCATTCCCATCACACCTGAAATTCTTATATTTTCTAATTTCTTAAAATCTTCCCATAAAAGAATTTCTTCGGCTTCATCCATGTTCAGCCCGAATTTTGTTTCTTCGGTAGCAATATGAAATTGGAGAAGACAATTAATTATTCTGTTATGTTTTAATGCTTGTTTGTTTATTTCTTTCAGTAATTTAATACTATCAACAGCCTCAATCAAATCGACAAAATGAGCAATAAATTTAACTTTATTTGTTTGCAGGTGCCCAATAAAATGCCAACTGATATCCTGGGGTAGCAATGGCTGCTTCGCTGCCAGATCCTGAACTTTATTTTCACCAAAAATTCTTTGACCTGCTTCGTATGCTTCTAAAACATCTTCATTTGGTTTTGTTTTGCTTACGGCAACTAATTTAACATTTTTAGGAATGGTTTTTAATATATTCAGTAAATTGTTTTTTATGCTCATGTTTGAAGTATTATACTATAATTTTGTAAAACTTTTTTTAAGACGGAAGTCGGAAGTCCGAAGACGGAAGTCGGAAGACCCAACTCCTGACTTCCGACTCCCGTCTTCAATCTTTTTTCAGATTACACATTCCATAATTTATTAATTTTTTCATTTACAAAATTACTATTATTCACTAAACTGTTAATTTTATATTTTTGTCGATTGTAAAGAAAACTATTTCCCGCAGATTGCGCAGATAAACGCAGAAAAATCATCAGCGAAAATCAGCGTAATCTGCGGGGAACAAATTTTAAACAGATGAGCAAAATCATAATATCTCTTTTAAAATTATTCTTATTCTGGATAATTTATTTCTTCATTTTAAGAGCTGTTTTCTTAGTTTATCACATTGGATTTCTTATATTTGATGGGGTGAGTTTTGGTGAAGCTATTGCATCATTTTATTATGGTTTAAAACTTGATGTTTCGGTTACATCATATATTTTATTAATTCCATTTCTATTATTATTCATTCAATCCATAATTCTGAGAAAATGGATAAATACATCTATGAAAATTTATACGGGAATAATAATTTTTATTTTTTCGTTGATAACAGCCACTGAACTTGGTATTTATTCGGAATGGAAAACCAAGCTTTCATATAAATCCTTGACATATCTATCTAATCCTGACGAGATTTTTAACTCAATTTCCTCCTTGCAGTTTTTTCTTTTGATACTGTTTGTTTTTGTTCAGTTTTTTATAGGATATTTTATATATAAAAAAGTATTTTATACAAAGGTTGATATTATAAGAAGAAGCAAAACTTTTTCAATATTATACTTAATAATAACTCCATGCTTTTTATTTCTTGGTATTCGTGGTGGTTTGCAGGAGATACCTATTACGAGGAGTCAATCGTATTATTCAAAACATAATATTTTGAATTTAACGGCTTTAAATTCAGGTTATAATTTGTTTATGAGTACGATGGAGAATTATAGATTTATTGATGAAAATCCATTTAAATCCTTTCCTGAAGAAAAAGCAATCCGTATTGTGAGAAAAATTCATGATGTTCAGAAGGATACTACAACTTCTATTTTGAAAATTTCACGGCCAAATATTGTAGTGCTCTTATTAGAAAGTTGGGCAGCTGATTTAATTGAATCTTTGGGTGGCGAGCCCGGAATTACACCAAATTTCCGAAAACTTGAGAAGGAAGGAATTTTATTTACAGAACATTATGCAAGCGGAAACCGTTCACAGCAGGCAATGGCTTCATTGTTTGGGGGTTTTCCTGCCATTCCGATCACGACAATGACAAATCATCCTGAAAAATATGAAAAATTACCAAGTATTGTTAAAATTTTGAATGAAGAAGATTATCATACCTCTTTTTATTTTGGAGGCCAATTGATCTATGGGAATATAAAATCATATATTATTTTTAATGAATTTGATGATATTATTGAAGGCGAAGATTTTACTGATGATGTAATTAGGGGGAAATTAGGTGTTCATGATGAATTTGTTTTCAATCGGCAAATTAAAGACCTGAATAAATTGAAGGAACCTTTTTTTTCGGTTGTTTTTACTTTAAGTTCACATTCACCTTATGACTTTCCGATGGAAAAACAAATTGATTTCGGAGGAAAAGAAAACTCATTTTTAAATTCAGCCTATTATACTGATAAATGTCTTGGCGAGTATTTTGCCCTTGCACGAAAGCAGCCCTGGTTCGATAATACAATATTTATTCTTGTTGCCGATCATAGTCATAACACAAACCATAATCATCCACTTGTATCTTTTGAATATCATAAAATTCCATTATTAATAATTGGTAAACCATTGAAAGATGATCTTAAAGGCACTCAAATTGACTGCATTGCTTCAAATACCGATATTCCTACAACTTTACTTAAACAACTCGGTCTTGATACAAAGGATTTTTTCTGGAGCAAGAACCTTTTTAATCCTTACAGTCCTGAATTTGCATACTTTGAATTAAATGAGGGGGCAGGATGGAAGCGGCCGGATGGTTTCTTTGTTATTAATAAAATCATAGACCATTATTACATAATTGATATGAAACCCGGTGTTTCAGAAGCGAAAAAAGATTCATTGATCACTGAGGGAAAAGCATATTTGCAGCAGGTTTTTCAAGAATTCATGGATTTTTAGTTGTTTTAACTATCTTTACAAACTAAAAAATAAATTGATATGAAAACCTTTTTTAAGTACTTGTATTATATTATTGTCATTGGGATAATAATTGGAATGCTTTTTCAGCAATCACCAAATAAACAATTGTTTAATTATTCTTATACTTATTTTGCAATAATAATTTTTGTTGCATTTATTTTGATAATTATTCCGGTTGTTACCAGATATTTGATTAAAAAGATCGGTAGTAAAAATTTGTTGTTTTCTGTTATTCCGACACTTGTAATTTTGTTAATCGTTTATTTCTTTTTTCATTATAAGTATTATTATCAATTAGAAAATCCTGTTCGTGAGTTTGATCCCTTTTTGCAGGCACCGCCACCTGAATTTGATGTTGACATGGAAAAAGATACAAATGAATTTAGGATAATTGCCCTCGGAGGTTCAACAACTAGATGTGAAAGATTGGACGAGCAAGACCGCTACCCTGAGGTTTTGGAAACTATTTTGAGTGATAAATATCCATCGCGAAAAATTACAGTTTTGAATGCCGGAATGGACTGGTACACAACCAAACATTCATTGATAAATTATATAACCAATTGTCGTGATTATAATCCTGATCTTATTGTTGTAATGCATTCTATAAATGATATTTACAGGTCGTTTTCACCACCATTCTTTGCAATGGGTGATTATGATGACAGATATAGTCATTTTTATGGCCCTGCAATAAACGGTGCCCGGCCACCTGCACCTGAAACATTTGAAAGGAATTTAATAAAACAGATTTATTATTCAATTAAGAATTTTGGTAAGTCAAAAAGTACACAATCAAAAGAATTTTTAAATAAAGTAATTGGGACGGAAGAAGATATTCCATTTGAGGAATACAAATCCTATAAACCTTATCAAAAGAATTTCTCTAAATTATTTCACTATTTGAAAAGCGATAGCGTTGACTGCATGTTGCTTTTGCAACCATATATTTATAAAGAAACCCTGACACAAGCTGAACTTGACAGCCTCTGGTTTGGAAAATTGTTTTGTTATCAGGATGGTGTTTATCCTTCGCCGGCTTCATTGGCTGAGGCTATGAAAAATTTTAATTCTGCAGCAAAAACAATTGCTGATGAGAATAATGTTGTCGTAGTTGATGGTGAAAGTAAAATACCAAAAACACTGGATTATTTTATTGATGATGTACATTATACTGAAAAGGGAGCATCAAAATTAGCTGAGTTGGTTGCTGAACAAATAATTAATAGTGGAGTGATAGAAAATTAATTCCCCTGATTTAGCATTACAGGCATAATTAACATAAGTATGAATTCATCTTTATTTGGGTTGTCAACCGGAAGAACTAAGCCTGCTCTGTTTGATTCGGAGAGTTCCATGCACACTTGTTCGGTATCAATATTTGATAACATTTCCTGTAAAAATTTTGAGCTGAAACCGATCTGAATATCTTCTCCTGTATAATTACAAGTAAGCCTTTCTTTGGCTTCATTTGAAAAATCAAGGTCTTCGGAAGTAAGAATCAGTTCCTGGCCTGAGATTGTAAATCTAACCTGGTGTGTGGATTGATTTGCAAAAAGTGCAACCCTTTTTATGGAAGTTAATAATTCAGTTCTGTCAATAATTAGTTTCTTAGTATTCTCGGTAGGTATAACAGCTTCGTAATTAGGATATTTTCCATCAATTAAACGGCAAATTAAAATAACATTTTCAAAAATAAAAGAAGCATTTGTTTGATTATATTCAATTTTTACTTTTGTATCATCATCCGAAAGAATACTTCGTATATTATTGATTGGTTTTTTGGGTAGAATAAACGAGGCAGAACTGTCGGAAACCGTATCAGTTCTTCTATATTTTACTAATTTATGAGCATCGGTTGCTACAAAAGTAATATCCTCGGGGGTTATTTCACAAAAAACACCCAACATTACCTGTCTTAATTCATCGGTGCCTGTTGCAAAAATTGTTTTATTAAAAGCATTTACCAACACGGATGCATCAACTGTAATAGTTGTTGTATCTTCTAATTGAGGTGTTTGCGGAAAATCATCGCTATTATGGCCTGATAATTTGAATTTTCCTTCACCTGCAGAAATTTCTATACCTAAAGTTTCCTGATTAATAGAAAAAGTAATAGGAATGTCAGCAAATGTTTTCAAAGTTTCCAATAAAATTCTTGCAGGAATTGCTACAACACCCGATTCTTCAGCGTTTTCAAGCATAATGGAAACTTTCATGGTTGTTTCAAGGTCGGAGGCTGTGATTGATAGTTGCTGACCATCCAACTCAAATAAAAAATCATCCAGAATCGGTAATGTGTTATTTGAACTTAAAACACCACTCAATGCTTGTAGATTTTTATATAATGTTGAACTTGATACTATGAATTTCATATTATTAGGTTTTTAGTTTTTTCATTTAAATTAGTTTGTAAAAATAGGAAAAAATTATTAATTCAAATATTTTTTTTCTAATTGAAATTTAAAGGTTGAAAAGATTTTAAAAACTTTGTTAGTGAAAACAAATCTGAGCAGTATTAAAATCTAATAATCCTTATCAAAATCAATATCCGGTTCTTCTTTCCTTTGTTTTTCTTTTTTGTAATTATTAATTCGATAGCTTAGGTTTAGTGTGATAATTTGAGATTCTCTTTTAAAATAATTACGAGAATAAAACTCCTCACTGCTTGAAATATACTCAAACTTCATTGTTCCGAAAACATCACTAACTTTTAAAGTAGTTGTTAAAATGCGATTAAGAAAATCTTTACGTAAGGCAATATTTGCTGTAAAAATATCTTCTCTTTCTCCCTGAGCCGTTACCGATGGACCTTTATAAATACCCATTAATTGTAAACGAGTATTCTTGTTAAACTTGAAGGTGGTATTTAAATTCCCCATCCGTATTGGTAACTGTTCCTGTCAGCATACTGGAATCTCTTTTGCTGAACAAAACAATGCTGGCATATTCAACCGGAAAGTTTAGGTCGGCATCAATAATTTTTCCTGTAATAATTCCATCCTAAGGCATGGAGTCGGAATTTCCTTCCTTTGGGTTCTGAGCCATTGTGCAATAAACTGTTAATAACAGAAAACTGCTAATAAAAAGTAATTTATAATTCATATTATATTTTTAATATCAAAATTTATTTTCATTAGACACTGCTATATTAAAAAACTTGTTGTTCAATTTGAAAATTTTTGCATTTTTTTTTGATGTTTAATTTGCATATTCTATTTATTAAGCAGATATTTGCCGTTTAATAATATAAAAAACGTTATGCATTATCAAATTTTTTTAAGATCCACTTGTTGAGGAAATTTCAAATGTTCAGTTGGTGCATTCTTGAACATTAACTTCGCTACGTTCCTGCGTTAATCCTAATAGATAATTATTTTATCGCTTGGAAACGTAAGCGGTAAAAATCTAAAAGGAGAATATATTATGTCAGAAAATTATCGTAAAATGTGGTCCGATTTAGGACTTGATTTAGATGCTCACGATGCTTTAATGGAAGTTTTGAGCAAAGCTTATGGAGATATTTTTATGTCTCAAAAAAATCGTCCGGAAGGAATGCAGTATTTCGACTTTGTTATGAGCGAAGTTCATGGACTGCGGATCAAGGAATTGATTGAAGAAAAAAAACAGGGTCGAAAAATCATTGGTTCATATTGTGTTTTTGTACCGGAGGAAATAGTACTTGCTGCCAATGCAACATTAATTGGTCTTTGCTCGGGAGCAGATTTTGCAACCGAAGAAGTGGAGCAATTATTACCCCGTAATACATGTGCGCTCATTAAATCATCTTTTGGTTTTAAGTTGGGAAAAGTTTGTCCTTACTTGGAAAGTGCTGATTTAATAGTTGGTGAAAACACATGCGACGGGAAGAAAAAAGCCTATGAAACAATGGATAATATAATTGATAATTTGTATGTGATGGATCTGCCCCAGATCAAATCAAATCAAGGACGGGAGCTTTTAAAATCCGAATATTATCGTTTTAAAACCACTGTTGAAAATCTTACCGGACAAAAAATAACAATTAATTCGTTGAAGAAAGGCATTGAAATTGTAAACAATAAACGTAAAGCTATCCATCGGCTTTCTGCTTTAAGAAAAGCAAATCCTGTTCCAATTTCGGGATTAGATGCTTTGCTTGCCAATCAGGTTTACTTTTATGATAATCCACAACGATTTACTGATTCGGTAAATAAAATTTGTGATGAGCTGGAGAAAAGAATTGAGCAAAAAGAAGGTGTGTTTTCTGAGTCCGTGCCACGAATTTTAATCTCAGGTTGCCCGATGGCAGTTCCAAACTGGAAACTCCCTTGGATAATTGAATCGTCAGGCGCTGTTATAGTTGGAGAAGAATCATGTGTTGGTGAACGAGGCACTCGAAACTTTACCGATGATTCTGCAAGTTCAGTGGATAAACTTATGGAAGCTATTGTTGATAGATATTTTAAAGTTGACTGTGCCATTTTTACACCAAATCCCGACCGTCTTGATCACATAAAAGAGATGTTTGAAACCTATAACGCGGATGGAGTAATTCATTACGGATTGCAGTTTTGTCAACCCTACATTATGGAATCAATCCCGGTTGAAAAAGCATTGGAAAACAACAATATCCCTGTCCTTAGAGTGGAAACAGATTATAGTATGGAAGACGTCGGCCAGTTAAAGACACGAATTGAAGCATTCATTGAACAATTAAAGTAAGAATGAGAGTTGCTGGAATTGATATTGGTTCAAGAACCATTGAAGTTGTTGTTACCGAGAATAATGAAATTGTTGAAAGCCGTCAAACGAATACTGGTTATAATCCACTTGATGAAGCGAAAAAGTTGTTAAAAGGATTATCTTATGATCGGCTAATGGCAACCGGTTATGGCAGAAATCTAATTGAAATAGAATTTGACAGCAAGACGGTAACTGAAATAAAAGCCTATGCCAGAGGTGCTAAAGAATTGTTTCCGGCGGCAACTACTGTGCTTGATATTGGTGGCCAAGACTGCAAAGTTATTTCATTATTTGATAATGGGAAAATCAAAAAATTTGAAATGAACGATAGATGTGCTGCCGGCACAGGAAAATTTCTGGAAATTATGGCACATACGCTTGGTTTTGAGTTACATGAATTTGGCGATTATGCATTAAGCGGGAAAAAAGATATTCAGATTAATAGCATGTGTACTGTTTTTGCTGAATCTGAAATTATTTCATTAATAGCAAAGGGAGAAAACCGTAATGATATTGCTTTGGGGTTGCACAAATCAGTCGCCAGGCGAGCAGTTAGTATGCAGAAAAGAGTTAGAACTAATGGTATGATTGTTTTTGCAGGAGGTGTAGCAAAAAATCCATGTATAAGGAATTTACTTGCAGAATTATTGGAACAGGATATTTATGTACCTGAAAATCCACAAATTGTTGGTGCTTATGGTGCTTCTTTGTTAGCTCAGGAATAAATTTCCTGGCACGCAAAATTATAGTGTTATAATATTAAACCACCGGCTTGTTAAAGTATGTATGCCAAATTGAAGCACCAACTCCGGTTTGTATTTTGTTTTAATGTTTTTACCAACTATTTTTCAGTATTATGCCCTGTGTTAAATAACTGATATATATCATAAAATAGAATTTTTCCTTGAAATATAAATTCATTGTTTCTATATTTGGTGATTATTAAATCAATTAATTAATTAATGGAGGATCACCAATGAAAAAAAATGCTGTAATTTACATTTTTGCAATAATTTTTTCTACTTCGGGAATAAGTTTTGCAGAAACAATCGACTTCGTTTCATCTACTCTCTGGACAAAAGCAAATGAAGTTAAAGTCTCAGGTGAGTATGCTTATTGCGATTTTGATAATGGTTTATTGATACTTGATATCAGCGAACCGGCAAATCCAACTTTTGTTAGTCAAATGCTGTTAGGAGGGAATGAACGAAAAATTAGTATATCAGGCAATTACATTTACGTAGCTAATGATGTTTATGGCCTTCAGGTTGTTGATGTTAGTGATCCGGAAAATCCGGAATTGCTTGAAATTTATGGAACTGAAAACAAGGCTGTAGGTGTTGATGTCTTTTACAATTATGTTTTTGTGACGACTGCCTGGATTGATGATGTTTCAGGTGATGATTTTTGTGAAGTTCTTATTTATGAAATAAGCAGCCCGGGTAGTCTTGAACAAATTGGACAATTATCTGCATTTTTCTCACTACCAATAACAGATGTATTTGTTAACGAAAGTCATATTTTTACCACTTATGGAGGAAGCCGCCTGATACAGGGCTATAATATTTTGTTTGGTGGCCTTGCAGTGTTTGAAATGGATGATATTTCAAACCCACAATTGATAGGTGATTACCAAATTCATGAATTAGGTTTTAATGCTGTTTTCGCCAATGACAACTATGCCTATGTTTCGAACAGTGTTGGAGGATTACAAATATTTAATATTCAATATTTAGGATCTATTTTCTTAGAAAGCGAATACCCAACTCCCGGCTATGCCAGGGATATTTCTGTAATAGACAATTATGCTTTTATTGCTGATGGTAGCTACGGAATACAGGTGTTTGATGTCACCGATACACAATCGCCGGCCCTGGTTGCAAATTATCAGGATGGACATTACGTAGCTAAATTTGATATCATAAATGATTTTGTTTATACGTCAAGTAATACAACAATTCGTATAATTGACATATCTGAGCCGACAAATGCTTTCTTAACAGGCAGCTATCATACACCTTATGAAATCCAACATGTTTATGTTTCCGGAAATTTTGCTGCTGTATCCATGGAGAATTCCGGCCTGCAAATAGTCAATATTGAAGATCCAAATATTCCTTTATTATCAGGGCATTCTGATGTTTCAGACAGAGTTCATGCTACTTTTATTGAAGGTGACTTTACTTATGTTGCAGATTTCACCTCAGGTTTTCAGGTAATAAGTATTGCTGATCCTGACAATCCGGTACTTGTTGGTGGCCTGGAAATAACAGGCGAAACCCATGATCTTTATGTCTCAGGTAATTATGCATACCTTGCATCAGGCCTTGCCGGATTACGAATTTTGGACATAAGTGATCCGGAATATCCTGAATTAATTGGGAATATCAATTTTCAGGGTTACGCTACCGGGGTTTTTGTTGACGGAGATTATGCTTATTTAACATCTGATGTTTTTGGACTGCGAATTATTAATATTGCCAATCCATCAAATCCCGTGTTGGTAAGTACTTTCAATACACCGAACAGAGCACGACAGGTTTTTGTTTCGGGTGATTATGTTTATGTGGCGGATGGCTACAATGGTGGCCTCTTGATTATTGATATTTCAAACAAGCAAAATCCATATTTGGTAAGCAGTTTTGATATACCGGGCGGTTCTGTACAGGATGTATTTATTTCAAGCGATTATGCTTTAGTAGCTGCAGGAGATATTTGGGTTATTAATATTTCTGATCCCGAAAATCCCTTTTTAGTCGATAATTTTATAACACCTTCACATGCCAGAAATATTTTTGTAGTTGATAATTATATTTTTGTAGCGGATGAGGCCTCATTAATTATCCTTAGCTTAAATCCGGAAGGTAGTATAACCCAAACAATTGAAATAAGCGAGGGATATCAATTTGTTTCTTCAAGAATTGAAGTTGAAAATCCTGATATGCTTGTTGTACTTCAAAATATACTAAATGAAGACCTTGATTTTGTTCGAAATACAAATGGAGAAGTTTTAAGAAAAATTGGCCCAAACTGGATTAATGGAATAGGTGACTGGATCACAACCGAAGGTTATTTATTTAAAATGTTCGGTAATGAAACTTTAGAAATTACAGGTGAAGAATTAAATCCATTAACACCCATTAATTTGTTCACAGGTTATCAGTTTGTAAGTTATTTGCCTCTTGAAGTAATTGAGGCGCTTATAGCATTTGATGGTATTTTAACCGATAATCTTGATTATATCAGAAACTCAAATGGTGAAATGCTAAGAAAAATCGGCCCTGTCTGGGTTAACGGAATTGGTGATCTGGTTCCCGGTGAAGGATACCTGATTAAAATGTTTACTGATGATGAATTGGTTTATAATATTCCGGTTGATGCAATTAAAAGTTCTGTACAGAAAAAAGTGATCAAACATTTCACTTTTGAAGGTGGAAATGCTGCCGACCCCGTTTATACTATTTATATTTCAGGATTAAAAATCGGTGATGAAGTTGCAGCTTACGACGGAAATGTGATGGTTGGTTCTACTGTAATCCGTTCAGAAAATACTCTGGAAAACAGCTTGCCGATATTCAGCACATTAACAAACCAAAAAGGTTATGTTAGCGGAAATGATATTAAACTTAAAGTTTGGGATATTCAATTACAAAACATAGTTTCATCAACTTACGCATTAGTTGATGAATATGAAGGAGCATATACCGAAAACACTTATCCTGCAGAAGATGGTGAATTTAGTGTTATAAATATTACAAAAAATGCAGCTAATAATTTGGATGTTGAAGCTGATGTTTCAATTTATCCAAATCCGGCAACCGATGTATTAAATATTATTGCAAATACTAATATTAACCGTGTAAGAATAATAAACTTTATAGGGCAAGTAATGCTTGATAATAATGTAAATGATTTAAGCATTAATATTAATACTTCAGCCTATAAATCCGGTGTTTATATTATCAGAGTTGAAACAGCTAATGGAGTAAGTATTGAGAAGATTGCAGTCAGGTAAGCATTAGAAGTGCCAGGGCTAAAATTTATTTTGAGTTCAGAGATCAACCTTTTTCTTAATTTGAAATTTTGATTCCTCTTTATTTAATAATCGTTTGATGTTTTTGCGATGAGTAAGTGGTAAAAATATTGCAACTGCAATTGAAAGAATTTTCAAAGGTATTTCCGTTTCCGGAAAAAGTAAGAAAATGATTATTGGAAAAGAAATTGCTGCCGATATTGAAGCAAGTGAAACATAACGGCTTATTAGAAGAACAAGGACGAAAACACCGATAGTAATAAATATTGCAATCGGATAAAGAGCAATTCCAACTCCGAGAAGAGTTGCCACTCCTTTGCCTCCTTTAAAACCTACATAAACCGGAAAAATATGTCCGATTACGGCTGCTATCGCCATTGAGATATTTATATAAGAAATTTGTATAGTTGTAAGTGAATCAAAATTAAATAGATTTATCAGATAAACAGCAAACCAGCCTTTCAAGATATCAATAATTAGTACGGGAATTCCTGCTTTTGTTCCAAGAATTCTAATTGTGTTTGTTGCACCCGCATTTTTACTTCCTTTTGTTCTGATGTCAATGCCAAAAAACATCCTGCCAACCCAGACTGAAGTTGGAATTGAGCCAATTAAATATGCTGAGATAATGGCGAGAATAATTTTTAAGCCTATCATTTTTTTATGTAAATGGCAAAAATAGGAATATTTTCCAACCCCAAGTGTTTTGATAAATTCGAATTTTATACTAACGAAATTCCATATAAAATCAAATATTTTAAATTGAAAATCGTTTCACTTAAATTATTGTTTATGTTTGCAAAGTATATGAGAAGAAAGAAAATATTTGTTTCGATTTTATTACTACCGATATTAGTAATATTATTGCATAATATTATTCCTCATCATCATCACAAGGACAAGCATGAATGTCTTTGCGATCAACATGATTCTCATTCTCATATTTCAAATCAGATCATTCATAATGATTTATCTCAGATTGATATAAAAAATAATTCGCATGAAGATTATCACATTTGTGGTTTTTCTGTTAACATATTAATAAAGCATAAAACCTCATCAGCATGGGTAAATTCTACATTCCTATGTTATGATAATATTAATTCATATTTCCAAAAATATTCATTTTCTGAGGAATTTCCTGAAACAATTTTCATAAAAGAACAAAGAGCCTATCTTAGTTCTGAGTCATTACGGGCTCCACCTTCCATTGCTTAAATTGAGTTTGCCTATTGCGTCAAAAAATTTTGTATTTGAATCGAATATTCATTTGCAATTTTAGATTTTCAGTTACTTCTAAAATCGTTATTCCGAAAGCTTTCGGGAGTATGCGTTATTCAAATTACAGCTGTTTTATGACAAATACATTAGAGTTTTTCAATAAAGCTTGTCTTTGATTTCGTTGATAAACGCAGATTTAATTGAAAAGGCACTCTCAATAAACAAAATCCGTATCTAATAATTTATTGACGCAGATAACCGCAGATGAACGCTGATAAAATCATAAAAAATTTGCGTTAATCAGCGTCTAAAAAATAATATATAATTAATATTACAATTAAATAAATATAAAAATGAAACGAATAATTTTTTTAATAATGCTTTGCTCATATATTTTAGTTGGATGTAATTGTACAACTTCAAATGCAGAATGTAACGAAGCGAATCATACGCACGAAAACAGTGATCACGATCATGAGCATGATGAAGATCACACCCATCATACACAAGAAGAATTTTCTCTTGAAAATGATAGTACTAAAATTGAAAAGCATGATCATGAGGATCATTCCGGACATGATCATGACCATGATGGCGATCACGATCATTCTCACTAAAAATGTATTAAAAAAAAAATAAACATATCTTCCGCAGATCACGAAGTCACAAAAGGTATAAGGATCGCTGATATTTTTCTGCGATTATCTGCGACATCTGCGGGAAACAAATTTTAGACAAATGAAACAATTCATATATTTATTACTATTTCCCATAATTTTTTTGGGATGTAATAATCAAGCCGAAGACACGCATGGCCACGATCATGGAAATTCGGCAGACTCCAGTTCGTATGGTGAAACCCATGCTAATGAATCAAAAACCGTGTTTTCGAAAAATGCCGAATTATTTGTTGAATTTCATCTTCTTGTGGTGGGGCAATTAACAACATTTTCAGCCCATCTGACAAAACTTTCAAATCAAAAACCTTTTGAAAAAGGAAAATTGACTGTTAGTTTGTTGGATAATAAAGGAGGAATAAGAAATAGTGTTGATAGCCCTGTTGAAAAAGGAATATTTAAACCTGCGTTAATTCCAAAAACTGCCGGAAAATATAAACTTGTTTTTGATTTTGAGCAAAATGGAAAGAAGGAGAGATTTGTAATTGAGTCTGTTGAGGTTTATCAGAACGAGGAGATTGCCGTGGAGGCATTAAGTAAAAATGAAAAATCACAGTACATTCATTTTCTTAAAGAAGAAATATGGGAAATGGATTTCGCAATTAATAAGATTGAAAAACAAAACTTTAATAATATCATTAATGTTTCAGGTGAAATTCTATCTGCACAAAAGGATAGGAGCATAATTTCATCAAGAAGTGAAGGGTTTGTGTTTTTTGATAGAAATTTATTGAAGGGTGTGCAGTTGCATAAAGGCGAAAATCTGTTTTCAATTTCCGTTGGAGATATTTCTGGGCAAAACCTTGTTACGGAATATTTGCAGGCAAAAAATAATTTTCTGTTAGCGGAAACGGATCTCAAACGAGCTGAAAAACTTTTACCAAAAAAACTTATTTCAGAGAAAGAATACTTGAAAATCGAATCGGATTTTCAGAATACAAAAGTTGTTTTTGATAATTTTTCGAAGAATTATATTGATGGAAGTGAAAAAGTTATAGCAGGTTTTGATGCTTATGTTGATGATGTTTATGTTTCGGAAGGTGAATTTGTTACAATTGGACAAGCTTTGCTTTCAATAATTAGAAATAAGCGGGTTTTGCTAAAAGCTGAAGTTCCTCAGCAATATTTCAATTCTATTCAAAAAATTCAATCAGCAAATTTTTCTCCATCCTATTCAGATAAAATTTTTAGTACGAATGATTTGAACGGGAAGCTTATTTCAATCGGAAAAAGTAGCGATGAATCTTCTATTTACACACCTGTTTATTTTGAAATTAATAAACCCGAGGGATTAATTCCCGGAACCTTTGTTGATATCTTTTTGATTTCAGATGATATTGAAAATGCAATTGTGATTCCCAAAGAGTCAATTATGGAAAATAAGGGGCATTATTTTGTTTTTGTTCAAAATTCAGGTGAGGGTTTTGAAAAAAGAGAAATTCAAATTCTTGCTTCTGATGGAAATAATGTTCAGGTTGAAGGTGGATTAAATGCAGGTGACAGGGTGGTAACAAAAGGTGCTTATCGAATAAAACTTGCTTCGATGTCGAATGCTCTTCCCTCTCATGGCCACGTCCATTAATTAATGATTGAATGAGAGAATGGGAGAATGATTGAATGAAAGAATATGAGACTAAGACTGATGGAATTGGAGAATTTAAGCATTTAAGCATTCTCTTATTCAATCATTTTTCTAATCATTTCTAATAAAATTTAAGATGTTGAATTATGTTAAATAAAATAATTAAATATTCATTAGAAAACCGCCTTTTGATTATTGTAGTGGCATTTCTTTTGATTATAAGTGGCACATACACTGCTTTAAAGCTTGATGTTGATGTGTTTCCCGATTTGAATGCACCTACTGTTGTCATTATGACCGAAGCTCATGGAATGGCGCCTGAGGAAGTTGAGAAACTGGTGACCTTTCCAATTGAAACTGCTGTAAATGGTTCGACAGGAATTCGTCGGCTGCGTTCGTCTTCATCGATGGGATTCTCAATAGTTTGGGTTGAATTTGACTGGAGTACTGATATTTATAAAGCGAGACAGATTGTTAGCGAAAAGCTTATGACAATTAGCGAACAATTGCCTCAGGGTGTTGGTTCACCAATTTTAGCTCCTCAATCTTCACTTCTCGGAGAAATTTTGATTTTTGCCCTCACTGCTGACACAACAAGCCCAATGGATTTGCGAACAATTGCCGAGTGGAATATCCGTCCAAGAATTTTATCGGTAGGAGGAGTAGCTCAGGTAACAATTATTGGTGGAGAGTTTAAACAATTTCAGGTGTTTGCCAATCCACAAAAAATGAAGCATTACAATGTTTCGCTTAATGAATTAGTAAATGCTATTAAGTCCTCCAACAGAAATGCTTCCGGTGGTTTTTTGGATGACTTTGGAAATGAATACATTGTTAGAGGGATAGCAAGAACCAATGATGTTGAGAAGATTGCAAATATTGTAATTAAACTCTCAGGCCATGTTCCTGTTAAGCTATCAGATATTGCCGAAGTGAAAATTGGTGCTGCACCAAAGATTGGTGATGGCTCTTATCGGGGGCAAAAATCGGTGATTATGACGGTAAGTAAGCAACCGAATATTAATACAATTAAACTTACCGAAAATCTAAAGGATGCAGTAATTGAAATTGAAAAGGAACTTCCACCGGATATTAAAATAAATACGGATGTTTTTGAACAGGCAAATTTTATTAAAACCTCAATTCGAAATGTTCAAAACGCTCTATTAGAGGGTGCTTTGTTTGTTATAATAATACTTTTTCTGTTTTTGATGAATTATCGCACAACAATTATTTCACTATTAGCAATTCCGCTTTCAATTCTTGTGACAATTCTCACTCTGAAAATTTTGGGTTTTACTATAAATACGATGAGCCTTGGCGGGATGGCAATTGCAATCGGTTCGTTGGTTGATGATGCAATCATTGATGTTGAAAATGTTTTTAAACGGCTTCGCCAAAATGCTAAGCTCCCTGAGTTTAAACGCCAAAAAAGTTTAAAGGTAGTTTATGATGCTTCAACCGAGATCAGAGCTTCAATCCTGAATGCCAGTCTAATAATAATTGTCGCATTCATTCCCTTGTTTTTCCTAAGTGGGATGGAAGGGCGAATGCTCAGGCCTCTTGGAATTTCATTCATTGTTGCATTATTTGCTTCATTGATTGTTGCAGTTACTATTACACCTGTTCTTTGCAGTCTTCTGATAACGAGGCATAAAAGCCTGATCAGGCAAAATAAAGGGAGCTGGCTGACACGCAATCTGACTTATTTTTACCATATATCTTTAAAAAGAATCATTAAGGCAAAATTTGCAACTCTAAGTTTTACAGCCATTTTATTAATTTTCGCTATTATTATATTTTTTAGTTTCGGGCGAAGTTTTTTGCCACCTTTTAACGAAGGCTCATTAACAATAAATGTTGCAACAATTCCGGGTATTTCACTGGATGAATCGAATAAGATTGGTGCTGAGGCTGAACGTGTTTTATTATCATTACCTGAGATTTCAACTTGTGCCCGAAAAACAGGAAGAGCCGAACTTGCCGAGCATTCGTTTGGAAAAAATGTATCGGAAATTGATGCTCCTTTTAAACTAAACGATAGATCAAGGACTGAATTCCTTCGCGAAGTAAGGGCGAGACTTAGTTCTATTCCAGGAATTATTTTCGAGGTCGGGCAGCCAATTACTCATCGTTTAGATCATATTTTATCAGGCTCAAGATCAAATATTGCTATAAAACTTTTTGGAAGCGATCTGAAGCAAATGTTTATTCTTGCTAATAATATTCGAAACAATATTGATGGGATTGAAGGAATTGCCGACCTTAATGTTGAACAACAGGTTGAAATACCTCAAATTCAAATCAAACCAAAAAGAAATATGCTGGCTAAATATGGTATCCCGATAAATGATTTTATTGATTTCATTGATTATGCCATTGCCGGTGAGAAAATCTCTGATGTCTTTGATGATGAGAAAGTCTTTGATCTTGTTCTTAGGTTCGATGAAAAAAGTCGTAATAATATCGAAGCAATCAAAAATATTATGATTGATACTCATTCCGGATCGAAAATCCCTTTATTTTATGTTGCCGACATTGAATCATCTTCAGGCCCAAACACCATCAATCGTGAAAATATTAATCGAAAAATTGTGATTTCAGTAAATATCGCCGAGAGAGATTTACGAAGCGTGGTCAATGATATTCAAAATAAAATTGAAGAAACTATCGTACTTCCCGAAGGATACAGAATTGAGTTTGGAGGACAATTTGAAAGTGAAGAAAAAGCTTCACGTATATTATTCTTCACCTCAATTATTGCAATTTTGATAATATTTCTCATTTTGTTTCAGGAGTTTAGAAATATTACAATTGCTGGGATTATTCTTCTTAACCTTCCGCTTGCATTAATTGGCGGTGTTTTGGCTATTTGGGCAAGTAACAACGTAATCAGCATTCCGTCAATAATAGGATTTATTACATTGTTTGGAATTGCAACACGCAATGGAATACTTCTTGTCTCACGTTATCAACATCTCAGAGACGAAGGATATTCGATTTATAATACGGTAATAAAAGGCTCACTCGACAGACTTAGCCCGATTCTGATGACTGCCCTAACGGCTGCTTTTGCCCTTATCCCGTTGGCAATGGCAGGTGATAAATCAGGTAACGAAATTCAAAGCCCGATGGCAATAGTTATTCTTGGTGGTTTGTTAAGTTCTACTTTGTTAAATGTTTATATTATTCCGATAATGTATTTTTTAATGAATAGAGGTAAGTTGAGAGTTGAGAATTAGAAATTGGAAATTGGGGGAATAAGGATTTAGCCTTTTTACTTTTCCCGAAAGCCTTTGGGATTAACCTTTAGCCTTTTTCCTTAATCGACTAAGATGATAAATAAAAATAACAATACAATGAAAAATATATTAATAAACAGGCAGGTTGTTTTTACAATTATTTTATTTCTATCAATTAGCAGTGTTTTTGCCCAGAAATCACTTAATGAGGTGCTTCTGTCGGTTGAAATAAATAATAAAGCAATAATTGCAAATAAGCATTTATGGGAATCAAATAAAATTGAAAATAAAGTAGGACTGTTTCCTGATAATCCGACTGTTTCGTATGGATATTTCCCCGGAAATACATCCGAAATTGGTATTAAGAAAACTTTTGAAATTAGTCAGTCGCTTGATTTTCCGACTGTTTATTTTAAGAAAAATGAATTGATAAACGATCAGCTTGCTTTGGCCGGATTTCAAATGATTGCTTTCAGGCAGGATATTCTTTTAGAGGCAAAACTCGTTTGTTATGAATTGGTTTTTTTAAATAAATTAAAAAGGAAATATGAAGATAGATTGACAAATGCTTCTGAACTTTTGGAAGCATACAAAACAAAATTTCAAAATGGTGATGCAAACATCCTTGACCTTAACAAAGCAAAACTTCAATTCGTTGAATTTGAAAACAATTTGAGGTCGGTTGAATCAGAAATATTACAATACTCCGAAAAACTTAATTTCCTTAATGGTGAAAAACCGATTAAGTTCACCGATGATTCATATTCAGATTTTCTGACAAAAGATTTTAATAAACTTATTTCCGACTTTTTTGAGAAAAGCCCGCTGATAAAGGCAAAGCAGTCGGAACTTGAAATTGCCAATAGCCGCCTTAAACTTTCCCGTACACTGTATCTTCCTGAAATTGAATTTGGTTATGAGTCGGAGATGATTATGGATAATTCTTATAGAGGTGTCAAAGTCGGGCTTAGTATTCCGTTATGGGGGAAAACAAATACCATAAAAAGTTCAAAGGCAAATCAAATTTTTATGCAATCGCAAGAGAATAATTTGCGTGCTGAACTTTCATCAATCATAAAACAGGATTATCAGAAATTGCTAATTATGAAAACCAATCTTTATAATTACAGCAAAGCAATCGAAACTTATGATAATGCTAAATTACTTAGAGAATCTTTGGATGCAGGACAAATATCAGCCATTGAATACTTTATGGAAATTACTTATTTCTATAATATTTACGATAATTTTTTAGAGCTTGAAAAGGATTATTATCAGAAGTTGGCCGGATTGTATAAGTTTGCTTTGTAAGATGTATATAAGGTCTTTTCCTGAAATGGGCTTAAAAAAATGTGTAATAAATATACCTAAAACAGGATAAATAATTCTGGAATGCACAAAGCTTAAAATCGTTATTATTTATTTCTAACTCATAAAGACATAATTTAATAGTATTAGGGAATTTAGGAAAGTTTTTTACCAGTTTAAAACCATTTCTTTTATACTTTTACAATTTATTATTTATATAGTTTTAATCATAAAAATATATCAAATGACTTTTATTATTAACTCTCCGTCAATTATTACAGCTCAAGGTAATAAACCAAAGAAAATCGAAGAATATTTTGGTAGAGTAAACAGCAAAACCCAATCTGTTAGTATTGCAAAAATGAAAAGCCCGGCAGGATGGGTAGAACCCGGACAATGCCCGGAATTTGATGAATATACAGTGGTGCTAAAAGGTGTTTTAAGAGTAAAAACAAAAAAGGAAATCATTGACATAAAAGAAGGACAAGGTGTACTCATCTCAAAAAATGAGTGGGTTCAATATAGTTCACCTTTTGAGGAAGGTGCGGAATATATTGCTGTTTGTCTTCCTGCTTTTTCACCGGATTTTGTGAATAGGGATGGAATGATGAATGATGGAGTGATGGAGTGATGGAGTGACGGAGTAAAGGCAAACTCGAAACCTGCCTGTCCACCATAGCCTTAGCGAAGTAGGAAAACCCAAAATCAGTAATCTGAAAGTCGAAAGTTGAAAAAAAATGGAGAAAATCATTTGGCAGTCAACAATTAATGACAATTGAATGACAATTAGATGACTATTGAATGACCATTGAATTGAAACCCGAGGCCATTTCATATCTTCCTAACAATCATCAATCCGTCGCGAATTGGGAGTAGAATGTTTTCAACTCTTTTGTCTGCCTGCACAAAGTCATTGAATTTTTGTATTCCAATAGTTTCTTTATCATTTGGCTTTGGTGTTTGTAAAACTTTTTCTTCCCAAAGTGCATTGTCAGCAATAATTATCCCTCCCTTGCGAAGTTTATCAAAGATCAGATTATAATAATTCAGATAATTTTCTTTATCGGCATCAAGAAAAATAAGATCAAAAGTTTGTTTTAAGTTTGGAATAATTTCCATTGCATCACCAATACGAAAATCAATTTTTTCGCTTTGCCCTGATTCCGAAAAATACCTTTTTGCAATACTTTCTACCTCGGGATTTTTTTCGATTGTAATTAATTTTCCACCTTCAGTCAGGCCCTCGGCAAGGCAAATGGCAGAATATCCTGTGTAAGTACCAATTTCAAGAATATATTTTGGTTTAATCATACAACTAAGTATTTTAAGCAAAACGCCTTGTGAATGGCCTGATAACATTCGTGGCATTATAACTTTTAAGTTAGTTTCACGATAAAGTTTTCTAAGTAGATCTGTTTCTTCAGTGGTGTGTGATTCTGAGTATTCTAAAATTTTCAAATTAATCATTGTGCATTATATATCTCAGAACGAAACGATGATATCGAAAATATTTGGTTGGATTAATATTTCCTGATCTTCAAAATTATTTCTTCTTGTTTTTGTCTCAATTATGTATGGTTCAATAATCACAGAACCAATATCATTGGCATTAACACTTTCCAAAATTCTTTTCACCGTGGAAATTTGATTATTTTCAATATTATCAAAAATAAGAAGTTCTTGTGATTTTATTAATTTACCTTCATTGTTAAGTAATTCGGCTTGAATCCAAAAATTTCTAATAAATTCTCCACTTAAATTTAAAACTTCGAATTCAAGATCGGCACATCCTAAATTGTTCTCAGCCTTAGTAAGTTTAAATATGAAAAGAAAATCACCTTTAGGGATGCTGATAATCGGGTCGGCAATACGATAATAAATTGCATGGTTTCCGTGATAATCCTTATTATTGAGTGATGATGCAAGATTTTCATCAGAGTTCTTCTCCTGATCTTCCGAAGAATATTCGGCATTTTGACGGTCATCTGAATAATTATTTGCATTTTCAAAAAGTCCTCTTTCTTTTTCGCCAACAATTGTTTTTGCTATCCATGCGTATTTATTATCAGGAAAATGTTTAAGAAATGTTTTTGATTTGGAAATCACTTTGCTTGTGTTTACAATATTTTTATCATCATTTAATTTATTTATTTCCTCAATATATTGTAAAAACACAAACTCCTGAGACTTTTCAAATTTGGCTGTGGCTTCTTGTTTATTTAGTAATTCAGTTTCAAGTAATTTGTTTTTAGTTATTAACTTCGAGTTACTACAAGATATTAAAAACAGACAAAATAAGATTACAATTATTCTATTCATGATATATGAATTAATTTTTGTTGCAATATACACAAATGTTTCTTATGAACAAAAAAAAATTAAAATTTCATTATTTAATAATATTCATGTATGTCAAAATTTACTTGTCATAGCCTGCCCCGGTTTTTTCGGGGGATTTTTCATTTTGTATAATAAATCAAAGTACTCAATTGGTCCTTATCAAATATTTTGTTTGCAATTTCAAGTAAGGTTTCAGCTGTAATGATTTCAATTCTTTGGTTTATTTGTTTAAGTGAATCAACCTTGTTGTTTGACAGATAGCTCTTTCCGATTGAAAGCAATTCATTTAATTTAGATTCATAAGAAATTGCAAGCTGGCCGATAAATTGTTGCTTGGCGATGTGCAATTGCAAAACGCCTAACTTTTTATCACGAAGCTTTTTAAGTTCTTTTAAAACCAACGAAATTGATTTTTCAAGAAATTCTTTTTCAGTTCCAAGATAAATATTAAAAACACCTGTATCAGAATATGTTGTGTAATTAGATTCGATATTATATGATAATCCGTGTTTTTCGCGAAGTCCGAGATTTAGGCGGGAATTTAATCCTGGCCCACCAAGAATATTATTTAACAGATACATTGATGTCTTCAATGGGTCTGACCGCTTATAAGCTACATTTCCGATTACGCAATGCGATTGATAAATACCTTTGAACAACTCTTTTCTGACAGCTTTATATTCAATGAAATCTTTTCTTTTGTAAGGCCTGATGCTTTTGGGAATGTTGCCGAAATATTTAGAAATTATCTGAATCAGCTTATTGAAATTAATTTTTCCGACCGAGCAAATAACCATTTCGTCAGTGTGATAATTATTTCCGATGAAAGTTTTAATACTCTCCCGATCAAATGTTTTCAAGGTCTTAATATTACCGAGAATATTTCTTCCGAGAGGATGCCCTTTAAAAACGACATCTTCAAATTCATCAAAAATTTCTTCCGCTGGACTATCTTTATAGGAATTAATTTCATCAATGATAACATCTTTTTCTTTTTCAATTTCTTTTTCAGGGAATATCGAATTGAAAGTAATATCAGAAATCAACTCCAAAGTACGGTCATAATATTTATTTAAAAACGAGGCATAAATACAGGTTTCTTCCTTTGAAGTATAAGCATTTAGGTCGGCACCAACATTTTCAAGACGACTTAAAACATGAAATGCCTTTCGCTTTTTAGTTCCTTTAAAAACAAGATGTTCGATAAAGTGTGCCATACCGTTTTCAGCCTCGGTTTCGTCTCTTGTTCCGGTATTTATAATTATTCCGCAATGAGCAACATTATTATCGTGATAGCGGTGAATTATCCTGATACCATTGCTCAATGTGAAATATTGAAATTCGCTTTTTTCTTGCATGGCTGCAAAAGTAATTATTATTTGAGAATTGAGAATTTGGAATTGAGAATTGAGAATTTGGAATTGAGAATTAAGAATTAAGATTAGGTATTTGAGAATTAAGATTTTAGATTTTATGTCCTTCCGGATAATTATTTGGAGAGATTCCTATTATGCTTGTTTTGATTTTATTAATTATTTATTTTAAGAAATATGAAATATATTTTGCTAACTTTGCTTTATATAAAATATTTTACAGGCTGATTTTAAGGTGGTGAAAAATTGAATAAAACGGACAAAATTGGAGTTAATGAAAAAACACAACAATAGGCAAAGGCGAAATAAACACAATAGTTTAGTATATATTTTATAGTTACTAATCATTATGAAAAAAACAATACTGCTAATATTAATAAGTTTGATTTTCAGTTCTTGTGCTACACTATTAAACTCAAGAACTGAAGGATTGACCATTGTAACTAATGAACCAAGTAAAATCCAAATTGAAAAAGATACAATTCATAGTAAAAGTACACAGCACTATGTTGCAGTTGAGAGGAGTAAAGATTCTCTTGAAATTTCTGCTTTTACGGAAAGTAAAAGAAAAACAATAAATGTAAAGTCAAGTAATTCTTTTGCTTATTGGTTGAACCTTTACCCTTCGACAGCTTGGACAGGATTTCTGATTGACAAGAATAATCCGAAGCGATATACTTACCCTAAAATAATATATATTGATTTGAACCAAAATGGGAACAATTATTTAAAATACAAACCACTTGACACCGTATATTCCAAATACAATAATATCCTAAAGATAACTCCATTAAAGACTTTAGGAGTGATGAATTCTGGTTTAGAAATTAGTTATGAGAAAAAGTTTAGCAACTATTTTACAACCCAATTTACAGCGACATACTTATTCCCAGTGAATGTTTGGGATGTAAATCATGACTTTAAACCAAATATAAAAGGATTTCAACTTGCGATTGAAGAAAAGTTTTATTTTAAAAGGTCTGCACCAATTGGCCCATATATAAGCCTTGAATTTAATTACTTAAAAAATCAATATCATGACATTTGGCATTTTGAAACAGATGACATATATCCTGATACATCTTATAATTATACAAATTACTCTGACACATTTGGAATTAAGAAACAAACCTTTAGTTTAAATTTTAAGTTAGGTTATCAAATAGTCAGACAAAGATTTTCAATAGATTTATATGCTGGATTAGGAATACGCTATAAAGATGTTGTTCATTTTGACAGAATAAAACCTGAAGATAAAATGGAAATACCCAGACATCCGAATTTTTTCTATATAACTAATAAAAATGGGCAATATTGGACAATTAGTATTCCATTAAATATAAGGATTGGATGGACATTTTAAATAACATCGGCTGGTAACAACGTGTATGAAAAACAGGCGGGATAGTAGTAATACCAAGGTTTGTAGCCCGTTTAAGCAATCTTGTAAATTAAAAGTTTTGTACTTCGAAATCGCCTACTTTTTATATCCATAACGTTGTTGTAGTAATCAAAAACAGCAAGATATAACTTTTTTAGGTTAATTTTCGTATATTTGTGAGAGTCGGAAAATATCCGAACAAATTGCAAAAATAAGTTAAACTTAAAAATTGCAGATATGAGAACAATAGAAAAAGTACGATTTGATATAAGATTACCAAAAGAACAAAAAGGGTTTTTTGAATATGCAGCAAGTCTTGGTGGATTCAGAACTTTAACAGAATTTGTCCTGTCTTCTGTACATAAACAAGCAAAAAAAATAGTAGCGGATCACAAAAAAAATTTAGCTTCAAAGAAAGATCGTGAAATATTTTTCAACGCACTTATGAATCCTGAAAAACCAAATGAAAAGCTTAAAAATGCAATGGCTACGTATAAAAAAACATTTGGTATATTATGAATTTAACAATCGTTCCCCCTACATTCCTCTCATAATAAGAAAGAGTTTAGATGTGGAAAGATGTTGGCTATGAAAACAATATCAGATTTACATCAACTCACCTAATTCCAACCAGCGGTCACCTTTTTCCTCAAGTAGTTTTTCAATCTCGCCAAATCTTGCGGAAAGTTTTTGCAATTCTTCAGAAGTTTCATTTCCGGAGTTTAGTTTTTCAATGACTTGCTTTTTTTCGTTTTCAAGTTGGTCGATCTCGTTTTCAAGTTTTTCAAATTCCTTTTTTTGCTTGTAAGTTGCTTTTTGAATAATTGGTTTTGGCTTTTCCTTTTTTTCTTTTTCGCTTTTTTGTTGATTTTTCAATTGCGATTCACGGGCAAGTTTGTTCTTTCTGTATTCGGAATATGAAGAATGATAATCTTTTATATTTCCATTTTCCTCAAAAACAAATAAGTGATCGACAAGATTATCCATAAATTGCCTGTCGTGAGAAACAAGGATCAGACATCCTTCAAAAGTATTTAGGAAATTTTCGAGAAGATTTAATGTAAGAATATCAAGATCATTGGTAGGCTCATCCAAAATAAGAAAATTCGGGCTTTTCAGCAAGGTCATCAGCAAATATAAACGCCGCCTTTCGCCACCGCTAAGGCTTGAATATAAATTATATTGCAAAGTATGAGGGAAATTAAAATACTCAAGAAATTGAGAAACGGAGAAGGATTTTTTACCCATTGGGACTACCTCGGCAATTTCTTTTACAATATCAATAACATTGTTATCTTTAATCGGCTTCAAACCTTCCTGAGTATAATATCCAAACTCAATAGTCTGTCCTTTAATCACCTCACCTTTGTCAGGGGAAAGCAAGCCTGTTATTAAATTCAGAAAAGTTGATTTTCCGGAGCCGTTTTCACCGACTATTCCTATTCGTTCACCACGTTTGAAAGTATAAGAAAAATCCTTAATAAAATTTTTATCACCAAAAGATTTAGAAATATTTTTTATTTCGAGTATCTTTTTGCCCATTCTTCTGCTTTCAACATTCAATTCATGGGCAGTGTTATCAATTCTTTTTTTTGCTTTGGTTTCAAGCTGATAAAAAGCATCTATCCGTGCTTTTGCCTTGGTTGCCCTTGCTTGAGGCATTCGACGCATCCAGTCGAGTTCGGTGCGATAAAGGTTTTTTGCCTTTTCTATTTCACGAAGTTCTAATGCCTCACGTTCGGCTTTTTTTTCCACAAAATATGAGAAATTACCTTTATATTTATAGATATTGCCATTCTCAAGTTCAATTATTTCATTACAAACATTATTGAGAAATTCACGATCGTGAGTTACTATTAAAAGACTTGTGTTCAGATTATTCAAATATTTTTCAAGCCACTCAATCATTTCTACGTCCAAATGATTTGTGGGTTCATCAAGAATGATAAGATCGGATTTTTCAGTAATTATTTTTGCAAGGGCAAGTCGTTTTTGCTGTCCACCTGATAATTCATATACCTTTTGCGATAAGTCGGTTATCTTAAATCGAAATAATATTTCCTTGATTTTTGTTTCATAGTTCCATGCATCAAGGGCGTCCATTTTTTGCATGATGTCTTCAAGTGCTTTCTGATTTGCAGGCGTATTTGAGTTGTTTACTTTATCAAGGATTTCTTCATAATTAAGTATGGTTTTTATAGGCTCTGAGTCAGAATCGAACACAACTTCCATGACACTAAAATTTTCATTCATTTTAGGGTTTTGAAGGAGGTAAGAAAGTTTTATATCTTTCCGTAAAGCCACTTTACCGGTTTCGGGAATATCCTTTGCGGCAATAATATTTAGAAGTGTTGTTTTTCCGGCACCATTTTTTGCTATCAAAGCAATTTTTTCTCCTTTTTCAATACCAAAACTTATATCCTCAAAAAGGAGTTTTCCGTTATAAGACTTTGTTAAATTCTCAACTGTCAGATAATTCATTTAAAAACCTGCATTATTAAAAAATGCAAAGGTCTAATAAATTACGGAATAATTGGAAAAAAGTTAGGAGTTTAGCAGGGCTGTTCAATTCTATAATTACAAAAAAAGTTAATTTTTTTATAATATTAAATATCAGTAATTAATATAAAAATGTGGTTTTTCTTTGTGAAACTTTGAGGATTCTTTGAGTAACTTTGTGCAATAGCTATACCACAGAGTTACACTGAGAAGCACGAAGTCACACAGAGTAAAGCCCAAATTGAAGTACACAAATTTAACAGCATTGAAAAGCCCTGAGGAGTTTAGATTTTAGAAATTGAGAATTTAGATTTATTGTGCTTCGCTTCATAAGGATTCCCTTCAGTAAATAATAGAAGTTTAATTGTTTTACTATCGCTGTATTATATTAACCGGCTACCATGTTAATGTTGGACAAATTTAAACCATATAAGGTAATATAAGACGCTTACTTATATGTTCTTATATGTCTTATATGGTTCATGAAAAATGAGAGTGTTCAACTTTATGTGGGTAGCCTGTTAATCCTGAAATCCTGTCTAAACTATTCCGGCTTGTCAATGTTTGGGAAATTGATTTTTGAGGGGATTACAAAAGCACTCGGATATCTGTATTTAATTCTTGCAAGAAATCCTTCAGCTTCTAAGCGTGTGCGAAAATCTCCGACTCGAACTCTGTAATTTGGTGCTTTCCAAGAAATGTAGGCAGGAATATCTTCATATCTTTCATGAAATTTTTCAATTATTTCCATTGCTTTTTGCTGAGAGAAATTTCCTGAATCAAAAAATATTTGCACTCGAAATCCTGGAATTCCATCCTGTGCCTGATTATATGCAATATGAATTTGAACAAGCGAATCAATTCTGCTATCCTGAAATATTTCAATATTTTCCTGAAAGATGGTGTCTTGTGCGATAATATTATTACAAAATCCTGTAATAAAAAATAATAAAACAAAAATTATCCTCATTGATTTTTTTTATTCTAACGAAAATCCATTTTCGTGAAGACTTAATACCGGAGTTTTCGAATTACTAATTATCTGTTGGGCAGTTGTTCCAAGAATGCTTCTTGAAGGAGAAATTTCCTGCTCAGTCATAATTACAATCAAATCTATTTCATTTTTTGAAGCATAATCCATTGTTGCATAAGTAATATTTTCAGAAACCAAAGAATGCAATTTGTATGAAATATTGTTATCCTCAAGATATTTTTTTACAATTTTAACATTGCTATCTGTCCTGCGTTGTAAAGATTTTAAAGAGTTGGAATATAAAGCCAGAATATGAGCCTCAGAATTATAATATTTAGCAAATTTCGCCGTATAATAAACTTTTTTTGCTGTCTGGGCTGAGCCGTCAATAGGTAAAAGGATTTTATTTATATTAGATTTAAATTTGAAATCATATCTAACAGTAATTACCGGACAAGGAGAATGAATTACAATTTTATAAGCATTGCTTCCAATCCAAAATTCTTCGAAACCTGAAATACCATGAGTTCCGCTAATCAATAATTCAGCTTTTACATTTTTTGCCTGTTTGGTAATCTCATGATAAACTTTTCCTTTTCTTAATTTAAAATCGAATTTTCCGCCTGTTAGTTTATCTTTATATTTTTCCCGGAGTTTTTCAAAATGGCGTTTTCTTTCAAATCGTATCTCACATTCTTCCTCAGGAAACACTTCCTCAGAACTTACCGAATTATCAACCCAAACCATTAAAATATTTGACTTTATTTTATTGGCTATTTCAATTGCATATTCCAGTGCGTGAATTGAACATTTGGAAAAATCAATTGCTACAACAATCCACTTCATGATTAAAGTTTTTAATATGAATTAATTTAGCAAAATTAATAAAAATATTTGGTATTGCCACGAATTTAATGGAGAATAGCTAAATAATTATTTTAAGAATAGAACACTGGTAACACTGATTATACTGATTTACACTGATTTTTATCCGTGATAATCCGTTTCATCTTTGTTCTATTTATTATTGAAAGAGTAAACTATTTTGATTCCTATATGAAAACTGCCAAGAATTTATCCCTGCTTTTTGGTAAGGACAATCCATTATTCCAATATTCCATCACTCCAATACTCCATTACTCACTCTCTCCATCACTCCAATACTTTTTATATCTTTGCCCAACATATCGGCTTGTTTTTTTGGCCGGAAAAATAAAGATTAATGAATGAGAATCTCGATCCTACTGGCCAAACATTTTCACAGGCAGAAAAAGAAATTGAAAAAGCATTAAGGCCCCCTGATTTTGAGAACTTTTCAGGACAAAAAAATATAGTCGAAAATTTAAAGATTTTTGTGGAAGCTGCCAAACAGCGAGGAGAATCCTTAGACCATGTTTTATTGCATGGGCCTCCGGGTTTAGGTAAAACAACTTTGTCTTACATTATTGCTAATGAATTAGATGTAGGCATAAAAGTATCATCCGGCCCGGTTTTGGATAAACCCGGAGATTTAGCGGGATTATTAACAAATCTTGAAGAAAACGATGTTTTGTTTATTGATGAAATTCATCGTTTAAGTCCTGTCGTTGAAGAATATTTATATTCGGCGATGGAAGATTACAAGATTGATATAATGATTGAAACCGGCCCGAATGCCAGAAGTGTTCAAATCGGAGTAAATCCATTTACTTTAATTGGAGCCACAACCCGTTCGGGACTGCTCACAGCTCCTTTGCGTTCACGTTTTGGTATTAATTCCCGCCTGTCCTATTATGATGCTGATACACTTACAGGTATTGTAAAACGTTCGGCATCAATACTCAGGATCCCGATTGAGGATGATGCCGCTATTGAGATTTCAAGACGAAGCAGGGGGACTCCGCGAATTGCAAATATGCTTTTAAGGCGTGTTAGAGATTTTGCTCAGATCAAAGGCAACGGCACAATTGATATGCAAATCTCAAAGTATTCCTTGTCAGCCTTAAATGTTGATATTAACGGACTTGATGAAATGGATAATAAAATATTATCGGCAATAGTTGATAAATTTAATGGTGGCCCGGTTGGTTTGACTACAATTGCTACTGCCGTTGGTGAAGACCCCGGCACCATCGAAGAAGTTTATGAGCCGTTTTTAATTATGGAAGGATATATTATGCGTACGCCGAGAGGGCGTGAAGCAACAGCCTTAGTCTATCGACACCTTGGAAAAGAAAAGAGGCCGGAACAAAAAAGACTTTTTTAGACTACCTACATAAAATTGAACAAATTAAAACCATATAAGGCATAAAAGGTAATATAAGATTTTTTCTTATATGTTCTTATGTGCTCTATATGGTTCAAGAAAAATAATAGTGTCCAAACTTAAACGGGTTGCCAATATTAAAATGCCGGAAAACAGAAAAAAATATATTTCAGAATTCATTAAAAAACAAGCCGGCGAACTTGGTTTCTTTCAATGTGGAATTTCGAAAGCTGAATTTATGAAATATGAATCGGAAAAAATTAATGATTGGCTTAAAAAAGGCTTTCACGGTGAAATGTTTTATATGCAAAATAATCTTGAAAAACGTCTTGACCCACGGCTTTTACACGAAAATGCAAAATCAATAATTTCAGTTTTATTTAACTATTTCCCGGAAAAAACTGAATTTCAGAAAAACAATTTCATAGTTTCAAAATACGCTTTTGGAAAGGACTATCATTTTGTAATTAAAAATAAGCTTAAAGAACTTCTAAAATTTATTGAAGATAAGTTTGGGAAAGTTTCTGCAAGAATATTTATTGATTCGGCTCCCGTTTTGGAAAAAGCCTGGGCAGAGAGGGCAGGATTGGGTTGGATTGGAAAAAACACCTGCCTGATAAATAAAAATGCAGGATCGTTTTTTTTTATTGGAGAAATTATCATTGATATTGAATTAGCTTATGATAAACCCTATAAAAATTTTTGTGGCAATTGCACGAAATGTTTGGATGCCTGCCCCACAAAAGCTTTAATCAAACCTTACACTCTCGACTCACGAAAGTGTATTTCGTATTTAACAATTGAAAATAAAGAAAATTTACCGGAAGAATTAAAAGAAAAATTTGAAAGCCAAATCTTTGGGTGTGATATTTGTCAGGATGTTTGCCCATTTAATAGATTCTCACAAAAACATTCTGAGCCTGATTTCCTACCGAGCGATGAGTTTGTTAATCTTAGAAAAGAAGACTGGAAAAATCTTACAAAAGAGGATTTTAATCGTATTTTTAAAAAATCGGCCATAAAACGAACAAAATTTGAAGGATTGAAAAGAAATATTGATTTTATTAAGTGATTTCTCCCATAAAAACCTTGATAATATAGTTAGCACAATACAAAATGTTTGTAGAGAATATTGAAATTTAAACCTACGATCACAAGAAAGGGATAAGGAACGACCCAATGATAGAAGCTCAAAACAACTTGAATAGGTAAAGATCACACCATCAGAGATATTCCAAAATACAACTTAACATTATGTATAACAACAAGATAAATAGGAGAAACTGGGAGAAAGTGCTATTAATATCGTGAATAACTCTACCTTGTAGTTTCTCAATATTAACTATACAAATAATACAAACACTATAAAAAATACAATAATTCATTAAAAAAAGTATATTTGTTGTCTTAAGAATTGGTATTTATTCTTTTGATAATTTTTTAATGAACTTTTAATTAAATATTTAAAAAATGACTGCTTTTACAAGAAGAAAATTTATTCAAAGCTCCATGGTTGCAGCAGCTGGTTTAACCGTTTTGCCCTGGGCCAGGGTTTTTGCAATGGGAGCAAACGATACAATCCGAATTGGTTTTATCGGGCTTGGACGACAGGCAATGAACCTGTTAAATGGTTTCAGCAATATAAAAGGTGTTGAAATTGTTGCTGGTGCCGATTGTTATGGAATAAAACGCAAACGGTTTAAATTACACGTAAATGAATTTTACAAATCGAAAGATAAACCTGTTGACATAAAAACTTACAAGGATTATAGAAAAATTATTGACAGAAAAGATATTGATGCAGTTGTAATTGCTACACCCGATCATTGGCATGCTATAATGGCTATTGACGCATGTAATGCAGGAAAAGATATTTACATGGAGAAACCCATTACCTTTACCATTAAGGAAAGTATAAAGCTTGCCGAAGCAGTTCGCAGAAACAATATTATTTTTGCTACGGGTAGCCAGCAGCGTTCCGACAGCAACTATCAACATGCTGTAAATATGGTTCATCGCGAGGCTTTTGGAAAACTTAAAAAAGTTAACGCTTATGTTGGGCCGGGGCCGGATCCCTATAACCTACCTAAAGAGAAAGTTCCTGCAGGTTTGGACTGGAAACAATGGTTAGGGCCAATGCCTTACGTTCACTTTAACTCAAAATTGAATCCACCTATTAGCCTTTCTCCTCCAACGAATGAAACATTCTGGGCATGTTGGCGCTACTATAAAGAAACTGGTGGTGGATTTACCTGTGATTGGGGAGCACATAACTTCGATATTGGTCAATGGGGCTTAAAAAAAGACCACAGTGGACCGGTTAAAGTTATTCCTCCGGGGTACAAAGGTGCTAAATACCTAACCTACGTTTACGACAATGGTATTGAAATGACCAATGAAGCTTACGATGACAATAATACCCGGGGCGTGAAATTCTGGGGTGAGGATGGTTGGATTGAGGTTTCTCGTGGAAGTATAGCTGCTTCTGATAAATCATTGCTTCCTGAAAAAGAAGACGTGGAAGCAGGTTTATATGAAAAAAGTTCAAGCCATTTAGAAAACTTCATCGACGCAGTTCATGCAAGAATAGACCCGATTGTTCCGGTAGAAATTGGTCAGAGAACAGCAGCCTGCAGTATTCTGGGAAATATTGCTTATGAATTGAAACGACCTGTTGCATGGTCGCCTGAAGAGCAATATTTTATTAACGATCCGGAAGCTGAGAAATTTTATCATCGGGCATACGAAAACGGATATAAATTGTAAAGATATTATTTGAATTTTGATAAATTGGAATTCGTTCCTGTTTTGTTTTACAAAATCCCGAAGAATATCAATGTCATCGGAATTTTACATATTTTTTTAAATCTGATTTTAAATAACTAATTATAATCATATGAAGTCATTATCACGAAGGAATTTTGTAAAAGTAACAATGGTAGCCGGTACGGGAGCTTTGTTTATACCTGATATGGTTTTGGCGGGTAAACAACCATCACCCAAACCTACCTTAGAGAGCAAAAGGGTATTGTATGTTTATGGTGGATGGAAAGGACATGAGCCTGCCGAATCAGTAAGCATATTTGTACCCTGGATGAAGTCGGAAGGTGCGGATGTTACTGTCTCAGATACCCTTGACTCATACCTGGATGATGAATTAATGGGTTCTTTGGATTTGATTATTCAGATTTGGACAATGGGTAAAATAACAAAAGAACAGGAAAAAGCACTTCTGAAAGCAGTTAGAGGTGGTGTTGGATTGGCCGGCTGGCATGGAGGAATAGGGGATTCATTCAGAAACAATGTTGATTACCAGTTTATGGTAGGCGGTCAGTGGGTTGCTCACCCAGGCGGAATAATTGATTATACCGTTAAGACTACAAACCATAAGGACCCGGTTACAAAAGGATTGAAAGATTTTACTATGCATTCTGAACAATATTACATGCACGTTGATCCGAATGTAAAAGTATTGGCAACTACTGAGTTTACAGGAGAACATAATTCATGGATTGACAAATGTGTAATTCCTGTAGTTTGGAAAAAATACTACGGTGAAGGTAGGGTTTTCTACTCATCACTTGGGCATGTAATGGCTGATTTTAAAGTGAACGAAGCATTGGAAATTCAGAAACGGGGAATTCGTTGGGCGTCGGAAAGTAAATATCAACTAAAAGAAAAATGGAAGAGTCCGGTATACCGATAGCCTTATAGGAAAGTTAAATGGGGAAAGCCTGCAACCGGCTACTATTCTAACACTTAATAATTATTATCCTTAAGTTTACCAAAATCTATTCACCCCACGAAAACGAATCCATTTTTAAACCCAAAAGCGAAATTACCCTATCAATAACTGTTTCGGAGAGTTCGGAAACATCTTTAGGTTTACTGTAAAAACCTGGTGAGGCCGGACAAATAATTCCTCCGGCAAGAGTGATTGTTTTCATATTTTCAATATGAATGAGATTTAATGGCATTTCGCGTGTAACGAGAATCAACTTACGTCTTTCTTTTAAAATTACATCGGCTGAACGAGTCATCAAATCATTGGATATTCCGGAGGCTATTCTACCAAGAGTTCCCATTGTGCATGGGCAAATTATCATCGTATCGAAATTGGCAGAACCCGAAGCAAAAGGTGCGAGAAAATCATTTGGTTTATAAATTTTAAATGGAATATCTTCATAATCTTCATTATCTAATTCGTATTTCCACACAGTTTTGGCGTTTTCTGAAAATATCACACCGCATTCTTCAATTTGGGAGGATAATGATTTAATTTTCCGAAAAAGAAGTTCTGCATAAATTGCACCGCTTGCACCTGTTACGCCGATGATTAATTTCATTTGTTTATTTTTATTCCCGCTGATTTCGCTGATTATCGCTGATTATCGCTGATCTTTTCTACACAATCTGCCGGAAATCCTTAGATAATTTTACCAATATTTTTTCCCACTTATAAATTCCTCCACACCTTTCATTTTAAGTTTTCTTAGGTTTTTAATATGAGCATCATTATGACTTCCTTTTAAACTATCAAGCTTTTTGCAAATTTCTATATCATCACATTCCCAACATCCAATTATTTCCTTTTTTCGACAACATTTTCTTATCGTACAAAAAGGATTTCCTCCATTGCCGCGACACGCTTTTTTGCACCTCAGGCGAACCAATGCCCCCATACATTCGTAGCTTTCCTTATAATTTCTAAATTCTTTAAACGGAATATTGGGTGCAAGTCTTTCAAATTTTGCCTGTCGTAATTCCTTACGTAAATCTCTTGATAAATCTGCAATTTTTCCTTTATATGCAAAACATTCGCCACAATAAAGTCCACAAAAGGCTATTAATTGTATTTTGTTATCCATCTTATCATTCATTAATCCGATAATAGATTGATAGCACTAAGGCATCATTGTATTGTCCATAGGAACCAAAACGTGGTACACCCTGATTATTTTTACGTATTCCGGTTATTGAGTTATTTGTTCGGAAATTAATAGTGAATTTCTCATCAATTGAATAATATAATCCTGCAATAAAATTCAAATTCATTTCTCTGAAGAGATTATCAGCAACCTTCAGATGGTTTTTTTCTTCAAAATGACTTAATAAAAAATTACCGGCAAATCCAAACTCTGCTTTAAATATATCCAAAAAACGAAATTGATATAAAACCGGAAGTTCGATGTAATTCAATCTCATAATATATTCATCATAAAGGCCTTTCTTGGGCTGGGGAATAAATCTGCTTCCTTTCTGAATAAATGATAATTCCATTTGTAAGAATGTATTATTTGACAATTCGACATTGGCAAACACCCCAGCCGAAAATCCAAGTTTATTGTAACCCGCATAAGAGTCGCCGGCAACTTGCGACCCGACAAGCCCGCCCATTACTCCGCCATTAAATATAATCTGTGATTTTGCAATTATCCCAAAAAACAAAAATAGGGTGATAATCAAAAGTTTAGATATTTTCATAGTGGTAATTTTTATTAATTTAATTTCGATAAAAATAGTTAAAAAATCATTACTCCATATGGTAGCTTCGCTGCAAATAAAAATAGAACACTGATTTGACAGATTAAAATGATTAATACTGATTTTCTTATCGTAGATAATCTTTTGATATTTAATTTTTTACTACATAAACTTTGTAAAAGAAACAATGTTTTATAGGATAACTCACGAAAATAACCAATGTTTAAAAAAGGTTCGCAAGTTCAATTATTCACACATTAATGGCTTTCCATCCGTGTCAACTTCTTGTCCCAACCATGCAACAACATATTCTTCATAAATCCCAATTCCAATCGACTTCCAATGTGCTTTCTTCCATTGCCCACGATTAATAATAATTGTGTTATGCCCTTTGCTTTTTTTCCATCCTTCTAATGAAGCTTCTACCTGATTCTCCAAATCCGCCGGATAGGAAGAATAAAAAGCAATTTCATAGCCTATCCCCTGATAATTTGTTAATTCCCGGGGTTTGTACCACATACATTCCGCTTTTCGATGATTATTGGTGTAGCAACATGAGACCCAATCTCCTTTTTTCGACCATGAGTGCATATTACATCTGTCGGATTCTTTATAATTTTCTGCAAGATCCTTAGCATGCGTTTTTGCAACAAAACTTAATGACTTTGAAAGTTCAATCGGCGGAAGCCCTTTATCTTTACGATAGTTATTTATTAATTTATAAAGCTCTAATTCAGTTTCCGAAATACAAAAATCAGGTAGTACTTTCTTATCCTGAGCAAATAATAAAATTCCTGAAAAAGTAATAATTAAGAAAAAAATAATAAATCGGATTTTCATACTTATAAATCTGCTTATGTAGTTTGATTTCAGTTTAAAACTTGATTTTTGGAAGATTATTGTAGATTATTTGCTTCTTAGGTTTTGATGATTTCATTAATTAGCCCCTATGTTTGCAATTTTAAAAGAACCTCTGGTGAATTATCTTCGCCCTCGGAACTTAAAAATTACAAATATGAAGAACAAAAATAATCAATTAGATTTTAGTGGACAAGACATTTATG
>Ga0233437_1001200_pt1 | contig 49533 bp, 45 predicted proteins | sample SI_122_August201_FD_182714 | JGI IMG/M metagenome (GOLD analysis project Ga0233437, IMG submission 182714) | Seawater microbial communities from Saanich Inlet, British Columbia, Canada - SI_122_August2016_200_MG | ecosystem: Environmental > Aquatic > Marine > Inlet | place: Canada: British... | reverse complement strand
CCTAGCCAATACGACTGTGACATTTTGTCGATGTCTGTTCCTTTTTCTAAATAATTGTTTTTCACACAATACTCGTATACGGCTGTTCCAAAAAAAGGAGTTAGAACAAAGCACTCTGCAAAATCTACTTTGTGTTTAATATTAAACTTAAATGTTTCAAGCGCCATTTCAAATGTTTCACCAGGACTACCAATTATGTTTTGTGTCCAAACTCTCAAACCATTGTCTTTTAACAGATTAATTGCATTACTCATGATTTCGTATGACAAACCTCTATTCAAAACCTTGTTTCGTATAAACTCATTACCCGATTCTATAGCTAAAGTTACTGCTACGCAACCAGCTTCTTTTAGATATTTTATTTTGCTTTCATTTAACAAATTAGCGCGGGCATTACACAAAAAAGGAACGTCTATTTCTTTTTTGTATAGTCTTGCAAACTCATCGTAATCCATACTAATCCCGAAAGTATCATCAACAATTTTTAGAAAAGTAAATGGATATTTTTTCTTTATTTGTTTTAGTTCACCTACAATGTTTTTTGGGGAACGATGACAACTTATTTTTCCTTTTCCTTGGTAAAGCAAATTATATTTTTGATTAAAACAATATGAACAATTATAGGGGCAACCGCGAGAAGCCATGATTCTTTTTATCGGGCTCTTACTCAAATCCTTGTTTTCTGCGTAAATAATATCTCTATTCGGATATGGGAGTGCATCTAAATCTTCAAACTTGTGTCTTGTAGGGTTCTTGTAAATCTCCCCTTTGTATCTAATCCACCAATTTTGTATATTCGTAAACTTTTTTTTAGCTTCCAATGCGTTTACTAGTTCTACTATCGCAAACTCTCCTTCTCCAATACAAACCCCGTCAATGTATTTGTCGCTCTCAATGAATTCAGGGTAGAATGTACAATGAGGCCCGCCAAAAATAGAAAATGCATTCATTTTTTTTCTAAGCGCAGAGTTAAGTTCTCTGCACAAACGATGCTTTCCTGTTGCAATACTATATGCTAGCACATCTGGATTGAAGTCTTTTAACCGTTCTAAAAAACCTTTTCTTGGCGACTCAAAATACTTTACTTTGTGCCCTGCATCAATTAGCATTTGGGCTAGATACGCAATCCCTAATGGTTCAACATTAGCAATCGCAGGTTCAATAAAAGCAATTTTCATTTAACACAAACTCCTACAGAAAAGAACTAATCAAATCAATTTAAGTATTTGCTTTCTTAGCGAAAGAGGTGAAAGTAAGCTTTATAAAGCTTCAGATAGGCAATATATACGAAGCGGCCATGCCACGAGGGTAACACCCGGACCCATTCCGAACCCGGAAGTTAAGTCTCGTTGGGAATGGTTTGGTACTGCTCTTTGTAGTGGAACCTGCCGAAAGCTGCTTCACTTTTTGTATTTATTCTAATTAAGCTCTTTTCTTCTATTTCAAAAGTTTTTTATTCTTTGGAATAGTTGGTTTTACTATGGATTTGAAAAGTTTTTTTGCTCCAAGCTGGAAAAAACTGGGTTGGTTCTTCTTAGTGTTCTTCGTAGCACAATTATACTTATTTGTAATATTACCTTATGTGCCCACACAAATACTACAAGGGTTCATTCATTTCATTTTAAATCCTGCAACAATTTTGCTAAGCGGAACGATAAATGTTAACAGTGGATTATCACTCACAGTTATCAACACGATAAATCTTGCATGGAATTATTTCTTAGCTACACTTTTAGCAAAAGAAATTTCAAAAGAATGATTGCACCAAGTTATTTTTATTTGCGTACAAGATTAGTCCATAATGAAACGGATACTTGTTATCGGGGATGTACTACTCGACAAATATGATTTTTGTGTTCATAGAGAAAATCCTGAGAGTAACGCGCCTTGTTTTACCGTGATTGAAACGAATCTAAAAATCGGTGGCGCAGGGAATGTTGCTGCAAATCTAGAATCGCTTGGATCAAAAGTTAAATTAATTAGTGTTGTTGGAAAAGACGAGAGTGCAGACAAAATCAAAACAATTCTAAAAAAATCAAACATTGATTTTGACTTAATTGAAGACGAAGAAAGAAGCACGATAATTAAAGAAAGAATTCTTTCAAAAACAAGCGGAGAATATTTTTTTCGAAAAGACACTGAAAAAAAAGAGTATATTCGCGAAAAACATGTTTTGGAGATACTTAACTCAGTCAAAGCAGATGATTTAATTATTATTTCGGATTACAATAAAGGAGTTATTTCAAAAGAGCTTGTTTCTAAATTAAAAGACAAGGGGAATACTATTCTTGTTGACCCAAAACCAGCTCACACAACGTTTTACAACGATCTTTTCCTCATAACCCCCAATCTTATAGAAGCTATTGAAATGACTCGCGAAAAAGACTGGTTGAAAGCAGGCAAAATACTAGTTAATCAACTAAAAACAAATGTACTCCTAAAAAAAGGCGCAAACGGGGTAAGCTTTTTTGGAACTTGCGGTGAACGATTCGATATTGACGCAAACGCAAAAAAAGTTTTTGATGTAACTGGCGCAGGTGACACAGTCATCGCTGTTTTGACACATTTCTACAACAAGGGTTTTTCGTTAAAAGAATCAATTAAACTTGCAAATGACGCGGCAGGAATCGCAATTGGTTTTCCCGGATGTTACCAAATCTCTGAAAAAGAGATTTTGAAAAATCAACGAAATGATTAACTTTTTAAAAGGAATAATAGTTATTTTTCTAAGGTGATAACAATGGTTAAGATTATTCAAGAAATCGAAAAATGTATTGGTTGTGGAGCTTGCGCTGCGCTTGACCCTACTAACTGGGAAATGAATGGCGACAAAGCAGTACTAAAAGGCGGAACTGAAAGCTCTGGCATCGCAACAAAAGACGTTGACGCCGTTGGCGCTAGCAAAGACGCTGCAAATTCATGTCCAACACAATGCATTAAAGTAGAAGAATAAATACAATGTCATCACATCGTGATGGCATACATCGCTCCCGCTCGGCGAAAGGGGCGCGACATAATGCATTAAAGTAGAAGAGTAAATTATGATATTTGTTTAGGAGAATTAAGCTAATTTTTTCTCCTAAAAGAACTCTTTTTAATAATTGTGTATTTATTTTGTATATTAGTTTAGTATTATTCTTGTTGTGATGAAATGGAATTTGATTTAAAAAATGTTAAAACAAAAGTTTGGGAAAACAAAAAGATGATTCTCATCTTAGTAATTTTATTTTTATTCGCAATGAGCATTAGATCTAACATTGTTAAGTACGAAGGAAACTATTTATTCGAACCCGATGCATATTACCACGCAAGATTGGTTGAAGACATTGTAACAACGGGGGCGGTGACAAATCCAGATCCTTTAGCGTATTATCAAATAGGTGGTTCAAAAGCACAAGAACCCTCAGTTTACCATTGGCTCAGTGCAGTATTATACAGTGTGATTTCACTCGGGGCATTTAGCAAAGAACTACTAATGTTTTCAGTACAATTCTTCCCAATAGTATTTGGTGCACTTATTAGTGTTGGAATGTATTTTTTAGGAAAAGAAATTTTTAACAGTAAAAAGGTTGGAGTAATAACTGCATTTTTAGCAGCAGTAACCCCTGCTTTTGCTTACCGAACAATGGCTGGAGCGCAAGGAGATAATTCGCTTGGTTTTTTATGGATGGTAATTGGATTTATTTTCTTAGTACGTGCAGTAAAGAAAAAAGAACTGGGTAGAGCAGAAATACTTAATTTTGTTTTAGCAGGAGTATTCTTTGGGATAATGTCTTGGACGTGGTCAATGTACTTATTAATCCCATTCATATTAATACCGTATTTCATTTTTGGGATAATACAAATATCGAGTCAACAAACAGACAAAAAGCCGTTACTTAAATCAGAATTCTTCACTTTCACCGTCAAAGTTTTGGGTGCGCTTGGAATACTAACTTTAATGGATTTGCTTTATTACTCTGGGGTTTGGTTTGATGGATTTATTATTGGAGTCAACCAAATAATTCCACTAGGATATTTACTAATATCAATCTTAACTATAATCGGTATTTTGGCAGTTATCGGAATAAGCTTTTTTGTTAGTAAATCTAGCAAAGACACAAAAAAGCTCTTTGCTTTCTTAGTAATCATCGGATTATATATAACTTTATTAGCAATGTTCATTTTGTTTGCGTCTGTACCCGATTTAGTTGACCGAACAACACTTGCTTCAATGGTTGGAGAAGAAAGTACTGGAAGCCAGTTCTTTGGAACAAAATATAATGCATTAATAGTTTTCCCATGGGTTGCTTTATTTGCAATGCCTATTTGTTTGTATTTCTTTAGGAAAAAGGAGTCTCACCCGCAAATGATTTTTTGGTTTTGGACGATAATCACTTTGATAATGGCGTGGTACAAACTAAAATTCACATTTGTTTTTGGTTTAGGTGTAGTCACGGGGGCCGCAATTACAGTTTATCTAATATTTGAGTTACTCAAAAAATACGATTTTGGAAAAGGAATTGAAGCAAAAAGCATCATAATTGTAACTTGCTTTTTATTATTACTTGGAGTCGGTGCCGCGGCAATCTTTATGCCAGATTATTCTCCACATGCAAATAGTAATCACGAATGGATCGAAGCAATGGATTGGATTACGGCAAATACCCCCGAAGACGCAAAATTATTTAATTGGTGGGGAGAAGGCCACATGATTTCATTCATAACCGAAAGACGAGTCTCTTCAGATAATAGAAATTACATTCAAGAAGCAAATGCAGATTATGCAAAATTTTTAATATTACCTGACACGAATGAAGCATATGACATCGTTTCAAATAAAATCGGTGCCGATTATGTCATCCTACAATCTGGGCAATTCAATAGTCTACCTACCATGGAGTTCTATGCGGCAGGAAAACTAGATTCACCAATAGATCGAAAATATTATGGCACAGGATATGCAAATTGTTCTGGAGAAGACACACTTACTTGTCAAGGAAGAGTATTTAATCAATACAATACTAGTTTTGAGATTAGTCGCGCACAATTAGATTCATTTAGCAACTGGAACATGATGCCTACAGATTTCTATAACGGACAAATTCCAATTTACTTTTATAAGAACACAACTAATTCAATGATTATATTAGATGCAACTTCAAACGCGTCTAATCTAGCGAAGGTTTGGTTTAATAGTGACGAAACAAAAACGTATTACAAAGAAGTTTTTTCTAATGGAAATATCAAGATATTTGAAATCCTTTAACTAACTAAATATTGTACCAGCTAACTTAAAAACAACAAATTATTTCTTTCTATTATGCTTTATTTAATATCCGTTTATGCTACGATACTATTAGTCTCGTTTATTACAGTCTATATATTAATTCCGAAATTAATCCCTATATTACGCGAAAGTGGTTTTGTCGGAAAAGACATGAACAAAGACAAGAAAACGACTGTAGCAGAACTTGGAGGAATACCAATCTTTCTTGGTTTTATCTTTGGAGCGATATTTGCAATTTTCCTTTCAACATACCTGGGATTTAATCTAGACTTATTACCATTCCTTGCAGGAATACTCACAATTATTTTAATTGGTTTTATAGGAACAATTGACGATTTAATTGGATGGAAAAAAGGAATCAGACAATGGCAACATGCTTTGTTTCCTGTTGCTGCCGCATTACCATTAATGGCTGTACGCGTAAGTAATCCACCCATGTCGCTACCATTTATCGGTTTGTTACCCGAAACTTTTATTCTTCCTTTTGGAATCGCAATCAGTTTTGGAGTAATTTATTCATTAATCCTTGTTCCTATTGGTGTTACTGGCGCAAGTAATGCAACTAATATGTTAGCGGGTTTAAATGGTTTAGAAGCCGGGTTAGCTGCGTTAATTATTGGAACGCTTGCGATAATCGCGTTGTTTACAGGAAAAATTGAAGCATTAATAATCGCATTAGCAATGATCGGTGCATTAATAGCTTTCCTAAAATATAATTGGATGCCTGCAAAAATTTTTGGAGGCGACGGTTTAACTTTAATGAGCGGAGCAAGCATTGCAGTAATCGCAATACTTGGAGACATGGAAAAAATTGGAGTTATATTATTAGTATTGTTCTTTGTTGAGCTTTATTTGAAATCAAAATCAAAATTCCAAGCCGAGAGTTTTGGAATACCAAAAAACGGTTTGTTATGCGCTCCAAAAAAGAAACAAAGTTTAACACATTATTTTATGTATGGCAAAGCCACTGAAAAACAAATTGTGAAACGAATTTTGTTTACACAATTTTTAATTTGTATATTTGCATTAACAATCGCAAGTTTAAATTACTTACAAATAATTATGATTTAGGTGAAAGATTGGAAAAAACAAAAAAGATTTGTTTGACTGCGAGTGCTGGCGGACATTTAAAAGAAATTATTCAACTAAAACCTTTTTACAAACAACACGAACATTATTTTGTTACTCTTGCACGAGAAGATGGAAAAAGCTTAGCGAACAAAGAAAAAACTTATTTTGTTGAGTGCCCTTCACGAAATCCGCTTCGTTTTGCATTAAACTTCTTTCAAAGTCTCAAAATACTCTTAAAGGAAAAGCCAGATATCGTTATTTCTACTGGTGCAGATACTGCCCTAGCTACTTGTTATCTCGCAAAGTTATTTGGAAAAAAGATAATTTACATTGAAAGTTTTTGTAGACCAAGTAAACCAAGTATTACTGGAAAGATGGTTTACCCTATTGCCGATTTATTTATTTATCAATGGAAAGAAATAGAACAATTCTATCCAAAAGGAAAATTTGGGGGTTCGATATTTTGATTTTTATTTCAGTAGGAACACACAAACAACAATTTGATAGATTGTTAAAAGCGGTTGACGAATTGATCGCTAGAAAAGTTATTACTCAAAGTGTTTTTGCACAAGTTGGACACTCAACGTACCAACCAAAAAGATTCAAAGGAAAAAAGTTCCTTGGCTTAGAAGAATTTGATGAGAAAATAAAACAATGTAGTTTGTTTATTACGCACGCCGGCGAAGGAAACATTGGAACTGCTTTGCAACTTGAGAAAAAGATGATTGTTGTTCCAAGAAAAAAGAAATTTGGAGAACATACAAACGATCACCAACTAGAATTGTCTGATGCAATTAAAAAGCAGAAACAAGCGATAGTAATTGCAAGTGTTAACGAACTAGAGAACGCGATTAAAGACGCAAAAAAGATTAAAATGAAAGAAACGTTGCATGCAAAAGGAATTATCAAATTAATAGATGCGTTCGTGTCTAGCGTGGGTGAATAAAAAATGGTTAAATCAGATTTATTATTTGTAATTGCTACAAAAAATCAGGGAAACACAATAGAGCGAAATGTATCGCTTTGTTTAAAACAAACCTTCAAAGGAAAAATAAATGTGTTACTCGTTGATGACAAAAGCACGGATGGTTCAGACAAAATAGCAATAAAACTTGCTAAAAAAAATAAAAACGTTGAATTTGTAAACACCCAAGGGCGCGGCAGAGTAAAAGGATTGAATAAAGCAATCAAAAAAGCAAATAGTAAATACTTGTGTCTTTCTGCAGGAGACATTTTTTATAAAAAAGACTTTGTTAAAACAATTCTTAGTTATTTTAATAACAAAAGCATTGCTTTTGTTTCTCCATTTTCTGATACGGGCGGAAACGCAACGGTTTGGCAAACAAAAATCATTCAAGACTTAAATGGCTTTGATGAAGATTTCAATGAAAAAGGAACTGGTTTTCGCGACGATACTGACCTAGCATTTAGAGCTTTTGATAAGGGATACAAAAGTGTCTTTACATATAAAACCGCAAAGTTTGAACACGAACACAAGCTAAATATCCCCACACTTAAAAATAAATTAAAGTACGGTTGGAGCCGATTAAAGATTCATCGTTTTGATCCCTTGCTTTACAAAAAACATCCGACACGAGGAATTGACTTCTTTGATATTAAACTTGGTTTTATAAGAAACCCAAAAAAAGATTTCGCAGTTGCAACTGGATTATGGAAAGGTAATTTTGATTTAAGTTCTCCACAAGGAGTTGTACTCGTAAAAGGCGATACTTTTGTAAAGAAAATATTAATCGTTTTAATGGGCTTAGCTTATGTTATCGCGATTAAATCAGTTCGCCTATATGGCAGCATAAAGTACAAAAAACTGTTAATTTGAATGTACCAAGAAGGTTTAATAAGTGAAGTTTTTTTATTCTATTAGTGATAAACATGAATATTTTGTTGTTAAATCCACCATACGTTGAAAAGTTTTCAAGAACGTCTAGAAGCCCCGGCGTAAGCAAAGGTGGTTGTGTATATTTCCCTATCTGGCTATCATATGCTACTGGTGCACTCGAAAACAAGAAACATAAAACAAAATTACTTGATGCTTCTGGAAAAAATTTGAGTTTAAAAGAAACTATGGAACAAATCAAAAAGTTTAAACCCGAAATGATTGTAGTTGACACCGTTACGCCGTCTTTTGATAATGATATTGCATTTGTTGAAAAGATAAAAAAAGAAATGGAAGCCTTTGTTGTTCTTGTTGGCGACCATGTAAGTGTTTTGCCAGAACGAAGTTTGAAAGAAAGCAAAGCAGATGCTGTTGCGATACGCGAATATGATTTTATCTTACCCGAAATTGCAGACGTATTAAAAAAAAGGAAGAGTTTGAGCAACGTAAAAGGAATTGTTTATAAAAAAGGAAAAAAGATTATTAAAACACTTGAGCGAAATCCGCCAAGTGAAAAAGAATTGGATTCGTTACCATTCGTTTCAGAAATTTATGCGAAACATCTAAAAGTAGAAGATTATTTTTATCCTTCAGTAATGTACCCGGAAATTACTATCCTAACTGGACGAGGTTGCCCAAATCGATGTGCTTTTTGTAAGTGGCCACAAACCTTTTCTGGACATGAATACCGAAAACGAAGTATTGAAAGTGTTGTTAACGAATTCAAATGGATCGAAGAAAATTTACCACAAGTAAAAGAAGTAATGGTTGAAGACGACACACTCACACAAGACAAGAAAAGAACAATTGATTTATGCAAACTAATGATAAAGAAAAAGGTTAAGCTTACGTGGAGTTGTAATGCACGAGCAGATGTTCCATTAGAAGTTTTGAAATGGATGAAAAAAGCTAAGTGTAGATTAATGTGTGTAGGCATTGAAAGTGCAGATCAAAAAATACTAAATAATATTCACAAAGGAACTACTCCGAACGGAATCAGACAATTTATGAAAGACAGCAAAAAAGCAGACATAATGGTTCATGGTTGTTTTATGTTTGGAAATCAAGGCGAAACAAAAGAAACTATTAGAAAAACTGCCGCGTTTGCCCGCGAACTAAATCCGGATACTGCACAATTTTTTCCAGTAATGGTTTACCCTGGAACAGAAACTTATAATTGGGCTAAACGAAAAGGATATTTAAAAGCAAAGAAATGGAAGGATTGGTTAAACAAAGACGGAACCCATAGAACTTTACTTAGTCGACCAGGCTTAACTGCTCGCGAACTAAATGAATTGACTGATGAAGCACGAAGACGATTTTATATGCGCCCACAATACATGTTTGCAAAAGCTGTGCAAGCAATAACTCATCCAAAAGAATTCCCAAGAATCGCTAAAGGCGGTTTAACGCTTATTAAATATATTTTGAGGAAATGAAATGGACGCGTCTGTGATAATTCCGACTTATAATGCGGAAAAAATAATTAAACCAGTAATTAACGCACTATTATCGCAACAAACCAAAAAGACCTTTGAAATCATTGTTGTTGACGATGGTAGTTCAGATGAAACGGCACAAGAAGTTAAGAAAATCAAATCAAAAAAGCTAGTTTATTTACATCAAAAGAATACTGGCCCAGCAAAAGCTAGAAACGCAGGTGCAAAGTGCGCAAAAGGAAAAATAATTTTGTTTATCGACTCTGATTGTGTTGCCGAGAAGGCTTGGCTTACCGAAATGCTAAAACCATTTAATGACAAAAGAGTTTCTGCTGTGCAAGGCGCTTACAAAACAAAGCAAAAAGAATTGACTGCACGGTTTGGGCAAATTGAAATCGAAAATAGATACGAAAAAATGAATAAGGCACAAGAAATCGATTGGGTCGGGAGTTATAGTGCGGCCTATGACAAAAAAGTTTATGATTCTCTTGGAGGATTTGATGAAAGCTTTCCCATTGCAAGCGGAGAAGATCCGGAGTTAAGTTACAAGGTTCACGAACGAGGCGGGAAGATTGTTTTCAATCCAAAAGCAATTGTTTATCACACACACCCTGCCAGCTTAGGAAAATATTTGAAAGTAAAATTTTTTAGAGCATTTTACCGCCCGAAAATGTATTCAAAACACAAAGCAAAAATGCTAAAAGATTCATACACTCCACAATCACTTAAGTTACAAATACTTTGTTTTTATGCAATTGTTCTATCATTAATAATTTCTGCAATTTTCACAGACTTTATTTTTATTACAAGTGCTTTTGTTGTTTTACACATCTTACTCGGAACAAAGTTTTTTGCGTTTGCTTGGAAAAAAAACAAAACGATTGCACTTGCAAGCATTCTTATTTTGTTTTTGAGAAGTATTGTTTTTGGAATAGGACTTATTTGGGGGAAGTTACGTGGTTGATAAAGAACTATCAAAACAAGGTTTTGTGAAATATCATTCAACTAAAGTTGCTAGACAACTCTTACGCGTTTATGCTAAATCGTTGTTTAACGAAAAGAAGATCTTTGAAAAAAAGAAAATCAAAACAATTTTATTTATCCAAAAATATGGCATTGGAGACTATTTGATGTCAACACCCGCAATTAATGCGATTACAAAAAAGTTCCCAAAAGCAAAAACTATTTTACTCTGTAGAAAACCCGCAGATTTAGTTGCAAAATTGAATCCTGCAATTGATAAAACAATTTTTGATCTTGATGAGTTAAAAACAAAAATTGATTTGGTTGTTTCGTTAAACGACTCTGTTGAAGGAACAATACTTGCAAAAAAAGCAAATGCCGACTATGCCATTGGCTTTTTGAACGGAGAAAATGTAAAAGCTAACTTTGAAATTCCAAAAACAAACGGAAAATATAATCTAATCGAAAACTATTTGCAAATCGCTCACACACTGGGTGCAAAAGTTGGTAACCCCGAGTTTGCTATGAAAGTTAAGAAAGAGCAAAATGTTGAAAAACTCGTAAAAAAACACAAATTAAGTAAATTTATTTTTCTAAATCCTAATACAAGAGAAGGTGCTGAAGCAAAGAACTGGGGAAACACAAATTATGCTCAACTCGCAGAAAAAGTTCTTGCAAAAGGATACAAAATTGTTTTTTGTGGCGCAAAAGGAGAAGAAGACGGCAAAAAAACAATCAGACTTATACATAACTCCAAATCAAAGATTGTTGATCTAACCGGAGAACTAAGCTTGAACGAAACTACATATTTAATTTCAAAAACCAAAGCATATATCGGAAATGACACTGGTTTAATGCATATAGCAATAGCTGCAAAGATCCCAACTATTGGTTTATTTGGCCCAACTGATTCAAAACGATTGTTTTTGAATGGAAAAAAGCGTTTTGCTTTCCAAGTTAAAAATAAAGCATGGCCTTGTTATTTGAAAGGAACTTTTGATATTCACGCAAACCAAAAATATATGAATCAAATTAAAGTAAATAATGTATTTGAAAAGTTTTTGGAGATAGTTTAGGTGACCATATGAATATTCTTTATATCGCAGAAGACATTTCATTACCCGGGTTTCACGGCGGCAGCACACACACTAGCGAAACTATTAATTCGCTTGTCGAACTAGGACATAACGTAACCATAATTTGTAAAAAAGAACCAAAACAAAAAGATATTGAAATCATTGACAAAATAAAGTATATTCGATTGGCTTTGCCCAAGAAATCCCTCCAAAAGAATTGGATTTTGTTCTTTAATCTCGGAAAGATTGTTTCTGAAATTCTAAAAAAAGAAAAAATTGATTTGGTATGGGAAAGAAACCGGATATTTGGAAATCAAGGAATAATCGTTGGAAAAAAACACGGCTGTAAAACTTTAATCGAAATGCACGAACCGATAAATATGTTTGAGACAAACAAAACTTTTCTTCTAATAAAGAAATGGTTTTTTCACACCATAAAATTCGCAGACAAAGTTTATATCCAACATAAAAATGAAGGAAAAGGAATCGAAGCAAAGAAATTAATTCTTTCAAGTAATGGTGCAAATCCAAAAAAGTTCAATCCAAAGATAAGCGGCGCTAAAATTTCAAAAAAGTTATCAAAGAAAAAGTTCCGATTTTTTTACAGCGGGAGTTTCCAACCATGGCATTGTTTAGATAAAACGATTCTCGCATTTAACAAAATAAATAACACAAATAAAGACTTAGAGTTTTTATTGGCAGGAGAAGGACCACAAAAAGATAAATTGCAAAAACTTGTGAAAAGTAAAAAGATTAACAACGTTGTGTTTTTAGGCAATATTGAAAAAAATAAATTAGCAGCATACATAAACAAAAGCAATGCTTGTTTAGCTCTATTTGATCGCGAATACCCCCCGATAAAAAAATACGATTATTTTTATTCGCCAGTAAAAGTTTTCGAATACTTGGCATGCAAAAAACCGATTATTGCAAGTAATATAGGTAATTTGAAAAAAATACTTTCCAATAATATAAACGGATTACTTGTTAACGAACAAAATGTTAACGAAATTTCTAGTGCCATGCAAAAATTAATTAACAATAACAAACTATTGTTAAAGCTAGGGGAAAACAATTTAAAGGAATTCAAGTCAAAATATACTTGGGATAAGATTAATACAAAAATTATAGAGGCATTTAAATGAAAAATAAAATTAGCATCATCATTCCAGCATATAACGAAGAAGAAGGCATTAGAGATACTGTTCAACAATGCAAAGAAGTACTTAGTTCAGGTGATGAAATAATTGTTGTCGACGATGGAAGCAAAGACAAAACAGCTGAAATTGCCAAAAAGACAAGAGTTCGCGTTGTGTCATATAAGAATAACAAGGGCAAAGCTGGCGCATTAAAAGAAGGTTTTAAGGCTGCAAAAAATGACATTTTGATTACAATTGACGCTGATTGTACCTATCCTGCATCAAAAATACCTGCACTTGTAAAAAAGTTGGCTTCAAATGATTTAGTAGTAGGCTCTCGGTTTCGAAGGATGTGGCCAAAAGACATGCCTTGGCACAGAGTCGCAGCTAACAAACTAGGCGCATTTGTAACAAGCTTAATCTTAGGCGAAACTGTAACGGATGTTACCACTGGATTGCGTGCATTCAAAAAAGACACTATAAAAGGAATGAATATCAAAGCGAAAGGACTTGATTTTGAAGCAGAATTTACTGCACATGCAATATCTAAAGGGTACAAATATGACGAAGTCAAAATTGTTGCGCATGAACGCGAAGGAAACTCGTCATTAAGATTCTTTCATGATATTTGGCGTTTTTTTAAAGCAGTTCTTCGAGGCAAATTTTCAAAGTAATTATTTTACTAAGTCTTTCAGACTTATATCCGCTCCAAGTTTGGCTACAAAAATATAACCAATTGCAATTGGAACAAGAGTGAATAATCGTAGTAGCAATGCTACGACCAAAGAAACATCTGCTGGCACCCCTAAGAAAACAAATAACCCAACAAGAGTAACTTCTTTTAATCCAATGCCGCCAGGGATCTGACTTATCCCGCCAATCAAAACCGCAACCACGCTGATAGTTAATACCCATAAGAATGGAACATAAGTATAATACGAAATAAACAATAACTCTGTTGTTAATGAAATAAGAATCCAATTTATTGCTAAAATAATTATTGCAGGGATTGTTTGCTTATTGAATAATAATTTTGGCCATATTTCTCGAATACTAACAAATATTTTAGCCGCGAAAACAAGTACTTTTTTCAAAAAGTTATTTTTTATTTTAGAAAAGAAAGACAATGTCTTGTTAAATATTTTCAACGGAACCAAGAAAAACAAAATTATTAAAACAAATAGAAGCCCAACGGTCAAAAATAAATTATTTAATGTGACTGCGTCAAACATATTTTGAAAAACAAATGAAAGCGCGACTAAACCAAGTACAAACATAAACCCCGTATCCAAAGCATATTCAAATGTAGTAATCGACAATGTTGTACTCTTTTTAACCCCTAATTTTTTATTTAGAATTAATGCTTTTACAGGGACATTTAACCTTGTTGGAAATACATAATACACAAACTTGTTTATGAATTCAATCTTTAATAGTTCAGAAAAATAATTGTGTTTTTCTCCAAGCGCCTTTAAGAAAAAACGCATCCGTATACCAATTATACAAATCGATAATAAAAAGATTGCAAGCGCTAACACAATTAACTCGGGGCTTTTTGATGTAAACAAAAGATTAACATCAAATTTTAATAACAAGAAAAAATAAACGAATATTATTATCCCAATCACTGATAAAATTAATTTTTTCATAAGCATAATATGTTGAATTTATTTAAAAAACTCTCACTAAGTACTTTGGCAGACATCAAATTATCTTAGATCGTAAATTCTAACATTTCCTTCTTCAAATACAATCGATTTATCTAAAACACTGCAATCCGTCATCAAATAGTCTGCACCAACGCTACCTTTGATCAAAACCGGCTTTCCAGTAGAATCAACAATACCTAGTTCATTCTTTGAATCATCTCTTTGCGCCCAAGTAAATGTGAATCCGCGAATAAAATCTATCTTTTGACAATTAAATTCTTGGGGCGTAAACGGATTATCAAATAAAGATGCGTAAGCGGGAACAAAAACAACACTCTCATTTTTGAAGAAACAATCATCAATTCCTAGAACAAATTCGCCGTCAATATTATTTGCAAATTCTACTGCTGAATAAAAACCATCTGGCTCAATTTGTTTTTCTGAATAAAGTGATAAATATCCTGCAAAGTAAATGAAATGGAATGTTAGAACACAAATTAAGACTCCGACAATTATTTTCTTTTTAGAATATTTTTTCATTAGGTGTGCAAAGCCTAAACCCGCAAACATACTTGCAGGAATCAATGCAAGATAGAAGAACTTTACTGCTTGGTAAAGTGAATGGATTTCTGTTCGAGTACTAAACGAAATTAACAAATTAAGTGCATAATATCCAACTACGGCTCCACTCATTAAAAGTGGTGCAAGCAAAAACGAAAAACATTCGAGTTGCTCTTTGCTTCTTTTTTTAATTAATAAAAATAAACCAACCACTGCAGGAATAAATGCAACCAATCCAAAAAAGTTCGGAGTATAAACGCCTCCGCGAATTAACAACGCAGTTGTTAGATAATGCTCAGAATTCAAATACTTTATTGCCATCCCTAAGAATTCTGGAAACATTGCGATACATGCAAGAATGATTATTCCAATCAAATATTTCTTTTCTTTAAGGTCATTAACAAGCCTTTTGAACGAAAGCTTTGCAGAAATCAAAAGTTCAACTATAACAAAAATAAAAAATGCCACAAAAATTGGCGGGTACGTAACTAAACCTATTGCGGCAAGGAAAAGTAATAACTTATCTCGTTTTACATACGCATAAACTGCTCCTGTGAAAAATAATGTTGCGAAGATTTGTGTTAGAAAACCACTTTCAAGAATTGTTAAACTTGTTATTGCAAACAACCATACAAATGACGAGAACAATGCCGCGTTTTTTCCAAAGAAATGTTTTGAAAGTGCATAGACCCCAATACCAGTAAACAAAATAAGTAAGAACCCTAACATTGAATTTACTAAATACGAATTCCCTACCACTAAATATAGACTTGATGACACACCATAGAAACCAAATGGATATACATGCGAATAAACTAGCGGGATTCCTGAGAAAACCATCGACCCGTCTGCTTCAAAAAAAGAACCGTTTTTTCCTATAAGTCTAGTGTAAAGAGAATGATTTGCTACATCCGAACAAGTTAATGGAAAAACAAAGTTTGGTGCTAGAATCAACAAATACATCCCAATAAATAATACAAAAATTAGGATTGCTAAAATGGTTTTTTTGTCTTTTAGCTTTGTTAATACGTCTTGACCACGTGTTTTATTTTTTCGGCAACGAATTATAAACCCAGTTATTGCAAAAGACACAATAAGTGAAATTATTGCGGTCTCAAACATTATCAAATCAGAGTAACCTAAGTATACTCCAAAAAGCATCATTATCGAAAAGAAAATTATAATTGCTTCAAAAAGTCTATTAATCATCAAGCTTCACAAAGAAATTAGCGATACGAAGAATAAAAACCTTTTTGGTTCTTTTGAGGCATTAAACGCACCACATGGCTTATAAACCTTTTAACAAAAATTTGCTTATGAAAGTTCTTTTCTTTGGCAAATACCACAAAGGATACTCTCGAAATGAAGTTATTTTAGGTAGTTTGAAAGCAACGGGAACCATCGTTGAAGAACTTTATTCGCAAAAAAATCTATTAATTCGAAGTTTTGAATTATTTTTCAAAGGACTTTCGAAGAATTTTGATTATATTTGGGTAGCATATCCCGGATATCTGGATATCTTTGCCGCAAAACTCTTAGGCATAGTAAAAAGAAAAAAAGTTTTTTTGGACGGGTTTACATCTATTTGGGATTCAGAAATAGAGTATGGACATTACCACAAAGACTCACTTAAAAGTAGACAATTATTTTTCTCTGAAAAGATTGCTTGTAAACTCGCAGACAAGATCATCTTAGATACCTCTGAAAACGCAAGCTTTTTTTCAAACAAATTCAAAATAAACAAAGAGAAGTTTGATTGGTTACCGGTTGGAGCAAATCAAAAAGTTTTTGACTTTAAAAAAGTAAAGCAAAAAAGACAAACAAAAAAGTTTCGCGTTTTGTTTTATGGAAAAGTCACTCCGATGCACGGGTTCGACAATATTGTTGAAGCAGCAACAAAACTTGCGCACGAAAAACAAATCGAATTTGTTTTTATCGGAGCGAATTGGAGATTTCGAGAAAAACAAAACATGCTAAAATCAAAATTTGAAAATATTGTTTTTAAAAACGAATTGACCTACACACAATTGGCACAAGAGATCGCCGATGCAGATTTGCTACTCGGGATATTTGGTAAAACAAAAAAGGCTAATCGTGTAATACCTAATAAAATATTTGAGCCAAGCGCAATGAAAAAGCCTATTTTAACTATGCGCTCAAAGGCAGTTGAAAGATTCTATACTCACAAAGAGAATATATATTTGGTTGAAGCTGGTTCAACACAAGAAATCAAAAAAGGAATTTTGGATTTGAAAAGAAATAATGCACTTCGAACAAAGATTGCAAAAAATGCGTTTGAATTGTTTCAAGCTAATTTTTCATACAATAAGATCGGCACACGAATAAAAGATATTCTCGAAAAATAAGTTTGAACTAGTCTTTTGACCAATGAAAGGTTAAGTTTGTTTTTAGTTGACTAAAATTGTTCTTTTCGTAAAGCTTAATTGATGCTTCGTTTTTTTCTTGTGTTCCCACAATTGAAAATTTACATCCGCTCTTTTTTGATTCTAACAAAAATTTATTAATCATCTTTGTTCCAAAACCTTTGCCTCGAAATTTCGCCTCAACTGCGATCAATTCAATTACGCCATACTTCACAGAATAACTAGATACTATTTCTCTAAAACCCAAAAAGCTTGTAACTTCGTCGCTAGACAACCCATAAATTACTTTTCCGCGTCCATTAGCAAGATTCTTTATCCATTCAGATCTGCTAATGCTCGCTTTGCTATTATCTATCTTTTGATCAGCATGAAAACGATCCAATGTAAATGACGATTTTGCTATTTCACAAATTAATCCAATAACTTTTTCATCAGAATCATATATCTTAATATCATTCAAATCAAGTTCGTTTTCTGACACATTTTCAAGATCATTTATGAATGTAACATATCTTTCAATTAAGTGAAAATCATTTTCTTCTAAAAAGAAATTAATTTCTTCTGCTATTTTTGGATTAATACGCATCGATAAATGTTCAATCGACTTTTCTTTAATCTGCTCAAAAACAAACTCAAACAATTTACCGACTAATTCTTCATCAAATGTTTTGTATCCGATTGCTTGTATGCTAGCCATTTTTTTATCAAAAATTCCTGATTCCCAGGGTTTTTCTATAAACGAGATAAAACCAAGGTTGTTTTCATTAGAGATTATTTTTGTATTATTAGCTTTAAGATTATTAATTTCTTTTTCGATTAATTGTTCTAATGAAATACCCAAAGAAAGCAAACGTGATTTTAATGCGTCATCCTTTATTTGTTCTTCTAAAATCGGTTTAATAATTTCATAGTCATTTATACTTTCGTAGTTATTCATTTTTTGAAAAACTCCTCTATTTTCAAAACCATATAATCGAGTTCTTCTTGTTTCAAACCAGGAAACATTGGAAGCGTGATAATCCTTCGTTGTATGTCTTCAGTAACCTTAAGAGTTATCGGATATTTTTGTTTGAAATAAGTTTGTTGATGGACAACCGGTTCAAAGTGAACACTTGCCCCAATTTTATTGTCTTTTAAGTGTTTTAACAATGCATCCCGATCATTAGCTTCATTTAATTTTATAACATACATTTGGTAAACATGGTTTTCAATATTGTTTGATTTTGGAACTATTAATTTGTCTCCAACTACTTCTTCAAGTTGTTTGTTCAGATACAACGAATGTTTTTGTCGCAACGCATTTATTTCATCAAGCTTTTTCATTTGTTCAACACCAATCGCCGCGTTAATATCACTCATTCTAAAATTATATCCAGGAAGAACTGCATCCCGATACCATGCTTTAACATCTTCTTCTCGATCAAATGTAGGTTTTACTATCCCGTGTCCTTTAATTGCATTCACTTTTGCTACAATCGAATCATCATTAAAAGTAAGTAACCCACCTTCACCAGTAGTTATGTTCTTAGTTGGGTAAAATGAGAAACAACCGATTCCAAAAGAACCTGCGTGTTTTCCGTTTAACTTTGCACCAATGGTTTCTGCAGAGTCTTCTATAACAACTAGGTTGTGCTTGTTTGCAAGTTCCATTATTTTGTCCATTTCACAGATTTGCCCGGCATAATGAACAGGCATTATCGCAACGGTTTTGTCATTAATATTTTTTTCGATTTCTTCTAGAGAAATATTAAATGTATTTTCATCAATGTCAACAAAAACCGGTTTGCAACCAGCTAACTCAATTGCATTTGCTGACGCAGTAAACGTAAAACTTGGCAAAATTATTTCTCCTTTAAGATCTTTTGCAAGGATTGCGGTTAACAACGCAGATGCACACGAATTAAAGCAAGACGCGTGTTTTGTTCCGACATACCCCTTAAATTGATTTTCAAGTTCTTTGTTTTTTGGTCCATGTGCTAACCAACCCGAATCTAAAACAGTTTTTACTGCGGCAAGTTCTTTTTCATCCATATACGTTTTACACAACGGTATTTCCATTTATTTCACCAACCACAAATTTTCTATTTAACAAATTAATTTTTCTTTTTTTTCAAATGTTCTATATACTCGTTAACACCTTTTTTTATATCATATTTGGGGGAATAACCAAGCAACTCTTTTGCTTTACTAATATCTAGCCCTCCACGAGTAGGACGCCCTTTTTCTCTTTTCTGAATCTCTATTTCGGTTTCTGGAAAATGGTTTTTAACAAGTTTTGCAAAATCCAATAATGATTGGGCATTTCCTCCCGTAACATTAAAAGTTTCTCCAGAAATATCGGATTTCATTGCTAATACAAAACCGTTTGCAACATCAGTCACATAACTAAAATCTAATTTTTCTTCTTCGCCACCCATCACGATTAATTTTTTGCCTTGCATCGCATTTTCAACAAAAATTTGGGTCACTCTACGATTCATGTCTGTTGGACCATAAACTGCAGATGGACGAATAATAACATATGGTAAATCATAAGTTGCACAAAGTCCATTAGTTACTATTTCGCCAGCTAGTTTCATTGTCCCATAAACACTAATCGGGTTTGTTGCACTACTTTCTTTTATTGGATCTTCAACAAAATTTCCATAAACCATGCTTGAAGAAGTATAAACAAACTTTTTCACAAAGTCCGCGCCTTTTTGTTTCAACGAATAAATTATATGTAAAATATTTGCTGTTGCGTCTACGGTTCCTTCACGAAAATCATCAGGCGTAGTCGAATTTATTTTTGCTAGCGGCAAAGCAGCTAAATGAATTATATATTCGGGTTTATATTTTTCGATTAAATCATACATTACTGCGTAATTTGCACAATTCGCTCGCTCGATAATTACTTTGTCTTCAATTCCTGCAAACCGTGCGTACCTATTTTCAGAATACGTTTGTTTTATCGGAGAAATATATTGGATAAATAAATCTACAATCACCGGAGTATATTCTCCTTCTTCCACAATTTTTTTACAAATATGCGAACCAATTAATCCGGCACCACCGGTAACTAAAATATGTTTCTTGTCAGCCATACTATAAATTAAATAACAAGCATTATTAAACATTTAAGTACAATCTTGTGTCGTCATACGTTCTAACAGAATTGTACTACAAAAAAGAATCGTTTATAATCCTATTTAAATCTATAATCCTCAATGAAACCTCGCGTAATGTATATCGCTTCTAACTACCCCCCAAGGGTTGGAGGCCCTGCCGCAAAAATTCCAATAACTGCTGAAAAAGTTTCAAAAGATTTTGATGTTTCTATTATCGCATTTAAAGAAAAAGGAACCAAATGGTTTGAGCGGAAAAAGTTTAATCTTTACAGAAGCCCAAGTTGCTATTTATTTGGTTTTAGTAATCCACTCAGCGTATTCATACGAACAATCTTTATTACACTTTACTCAAGAATAATTGTTTTCAAAGAAAATCCAAAAATTATTCACGCATATGACAGCCACATAAGTGCAGTTGCTGCATTGTTTTGTAAATATACGTCAATCCGTAAAAGAAAAGTAATCGTTAAATATGCCGGAGACCTAGCGCTTGAATTTAGTGGTCTTGATAATGGAACGCCCTTGTCAATGGAAGGGCTCATGCAAAAAATGAATTTCAAACAAAGTATCTTATTCCGATTTCAAAAAACAATTTTTAACTTATCAGATTATTTACACAACAACGATTACCAAACCAGCATTGCAAATAAATTCTACAAAATCCCTATGCGAAAATTAAAAGAAATTTGTAATCCCATTAACTTTGACAAGTTTAAAACACAAAAAATCAAACACAAAAAGTTTGTTTTGCTTTCAGTCGCACGATTAGTCCCGTGGAAAGGACGAGAAGTTCTAATTAATGCTATGCCACAGATTGCAAAAGAAATTAAGAATGTTGAACTAGTTATTGTTGGAGATGGCGATCCAAAATTTAAACAAACATTAGTCGATTTGTGCAAAAAGAATAAAGTTTCGGACAAAGTTAAGTTTGTTGGAAGAGTAAAGAGTGAGGACACTCCAAAATATTATCGCGCAAGTGATGTCTTTGTTCATGCACCAACTTACGAACCTTTTAGTAATGCTGTTTTAGAATCTTTAGTATCCGGGATGCCCGTTGTTTTGTCAAATGTTGGCGGTTCTCAAAAACTAATCAAAAAAGGAAAGACCGGATATATTTTTGAAAGCGGAAACGTAAACGATTTCGCAAAAAAAGTTATTCTTGCAAAAAAGAATCTTAGCGTTCTATCAAAAGAAACAAAAGCAAACAGAGTTAACCTTAAATGCTATGAATTAGATAATATAATTTCAGAGTTAAAGAATTTTTATTTTAAATTAATAGAATAAGATAGATTAAGAATATGTGATATAATGGCGTCAATAATTTACAAAATAAATCCGTATCGGCGAGTTTTTAACAAAAGAGTTCGAAACATCGCTGCAAAGATTCCTAAAGGATCAAAAGTTCTCGAAATTGGCAGCGGACCAATAACTTATCGAAATTTGTTTCCCGATTGTGAATTTATCGGAACGGATCTAATAAAAGGAAAGAACGTGGATGTTGTAGCCGATGTACGCAAATTACCGTTTAAAAAAAATGAATTTGATTACGTCCTTTGTTTTAGTGTTTTAGAACATGTATTTGAAACAGAAAAAGCACTTAGCGAAATGCATAGGTGTTTGAAAAAAAATGGCACATTAATTGTTTCAGTTCCTTTTCTTTATCCTTTACACGATGAACCTGGAGACTTTTATCGTTTCACACAATTTGCTTTGAAAAAAATGTTGAGTGCAAAATTTAGTTCGGTAAAAGTTGAATCAATGTATTATCTTCCGCCGATTATGCGATTATTCAAAAAGCTTATACATAACAATATTGCTTTTGCAAAAAATAAAAAATAACTTAAATTAGAAAGTTATTAATGTACCTAACCAATTAAAAAGCACAAATTCTATTTTTTTATTATGGCACAATTAAAGGGATTCACAAAAAATATTATTTTTGAACAAAGTAAAAAAATAATAATGGTCGTTACTGGAATTCTATTTACATATATTATCGCACAATATTTAGGCCCTGTAGAATATGGACTAGTATTATATTTTATCGGGTTTATGGCAATCATAAATCTTTTCGGCGTATCCATGTTACAATCAATAATTTCGGCTTTTATGCCAAAATGGAAATCAAAAAATGTTTTTATCAAAAGTGTAAAATACCAGTATTTAATCGTAATCCCAGTTGTCATAGCCATCACTATATTTTCTGAACCAATAAGTGTCTTTCTTGGCAAAGGTCCTTTTGAGCTTCTTCAATTAGCCGCGGTCCTACAACTAATTATGCCTATCCACATGAGCTATTTATTTCTTTTTAGATCATTCAAAATGTTTGGCAAAACATTCAAAATCGAATCAGTCATGCAAGCAAGTGTTCTGGTTTTTGCAATACTTTTTGTTATTATTTTCGGATTTGGAATGTATGGCGTAATTTATGCACAAATGGTTTCAGCAATTGTTTGTATTCTTATGAGTACATATTATTTCAGGTCGGTGCCATTCAAAAACACATTTATTGATAAAACCGAATTAATAAAATATGGAAAATTTGGATACCCTACAAGTTTAGTGAGACACGGGTACAACCAATTAATAATAATTTTAATGGGAATCTTTATTTCTCCTTTGTGGTTAGGTTATTATTATCTTATTGAAAAAATTTCAGGAGCATTTATTGGTAAATCAACGAGCACAATAACAGACGTACTATTTCCATATCTTGTTGAAAAACATTCAAACAAAAAAGTTTTAGGAGACTTTGTTTCATTAGGCATAAAAACAAATGCACTTATCAGTGCAATATTTGGCGGAGTCCTCCTAATAATAACACAACCACTTTTGCAAATATTTTTACCAGATTTTGTAGATGCCTATGTGCTGCTACCATTATATGTGCTTGTTTCAATACTAGGTGCCGCAGGGTTTATGGAACATTTATTTGTTAGTTTAAATAAAATGAAAATATTATTGAAGATAAAAGCAATTAGTGCGGTTTCAACCAGCATTACTGCGATTATCTTATTACCATGGTTTGGAGTTTGGGGACTTTTATTTAGTATGATAATTTATCAAATAATATTCTTTTGTATAGCATTTTATTACACAAAAAGAATTGGAGTGCACGTCTCTATTATCCCAAACCGAAAAGACCTAAAATATGCTAAAACAATTATTGCAATATTAAAAAAAAGTAGTATACATTCAATTCAAAAAATGATTTTTAATTTATTTTCAAACAAGAAACGATTTAGAAAAGTTAATAGTAAAATTGTAGTTTATACTGCAATATTCGGAGATAAAGACTCACTTAAAGCCACAATTCCGTTTGATGGTGTAGATTATATTTGTTTTACAGACAACAAAAACTTAAAAAGCGAGTCCTGGAAAATTAAAGTCATAAACCCTGAATTTAAAAATCCTCGAAAAAATGCTCGAAAAATAAAAGTTTTTCCTCCAAAAATAATTAATAATTATACATATAGCTTATGGGTAGATGGAACACACACCCCAATAACAAATCCTCGCAAATTAATCGCAAGATACTTGGGAGAAAACGACCTTATTCGATACAAACACCACCAACGGGATACTCTTCTAAAAGAAGCTAATGCAGTAATTGCAATGAAAAAAGACAAAAGAAGTATCGTAGAAAAACAAATTAAACGATATCTAGCCGAAGGTTTTCCCCTAGAAATGGGCCTCACAGAAACCACGATTTTATTACGAAAAAACAAGCCAAAAATTATAGAAATGAATAAAATGTGGTGGAATGAATTGCATAAAAATAGTATTCGAGATCAAATGAGTTTTGATTATTCATGTTGGAAAACAAAAATAAAATGCGCAAAAATTCCCGGAAACGTATTTAGAAGTTTTCATTTTAATTATAAACCACATAAACGATGATATTTATTTAATAAATAAGATAGATTTTAATATGATCCGCACATTATTTTTTGGTAGGTGAGCATTTGAAGAAATTATTTCTGTTTAAAACAAAATGGGCCGAACCAGGATACGTTGAAATGCTAGAGTTGCTTGAGAAATGGTTCGCTGGCAAAAAAAAGATCTTAGATTTGGGTTGTGGCCGAGGAGAAGCAGTACATTATCTCAAACAAAAAAAGTTCAACATAAAAGGTATTGAAATACGTAAGTTCGCTGCGTGGAAAGAACTCACTGGAAAATTTGAAGTTTTCGATGGCACAAACATAAAAGAAAAAGATAATACATTCGACGCTATTTTATTGAACAATGTTTTAGAGCATGTCTCCCATAAAAAAGAATTTTCAGATGAAATAAAAAGAGTATTAAAACCAAATGGAGTCGTCGTGTTTATTCTACCGACATTTATATACAAACTACGAAATCTTTTACTCTTACCAAAATTTTGTATTGGTTGGTTACGCGGATACGGAAATGGAAAAGACTATTGGTTTGTTCATGGTGTTGAAGTTTATAGAAATAATTATTTAAAAGAAATGTGTGATTTTGCACGCTGGGATAAAATTGTTGGAACTTATTTTAATATAGATGAGAAAAAAGTAATGCTTAATCGAAAAGAAGTTTTGTTTTTAACGCATCCAAAATAATTCTATGGCTATTATTAATGTTTTTAAAGTGTATATTTATGATGATTAAAATTGATGTTGGGTGCGGAACCCAAAAGAAAAAAGGATTTATTGGAATAGACAGAGAAAAATGTAAAGGCGTAAATATCGTCGCAGACATTACCAAAAAACAACTCCCCTACAAAAAATCTGAGGTTGATGAAATCTTTTGTAAGTCAATGTTAGAACATTTGGATTCTATTGATGTGGTTATGCAAGAATTTCATAGAGTTGTCAAACCAGGTGGACGAATAACCATTATCACACCATACTGGAAACACCCAGTTACACACCAACCATTTCACAAACTTTATTTTGGAAAAAATAGTCTTGACATGTATTTTAGAAAAACAAATAGAATGGCTGAAACGTATCCTCAATTTAAATGCCATAATAAAGGTTACTTAGACTATGATTTAAATGCTAAATTTATTTATAGATTAAAATGGTATGAAAATTTTTTTTCATGGTTTTTTCCGGCAAGATTTGTCAAATGGGAAATAAGCCCAATAAAATAAGTATTTCAAATTATCTTTTTTATAAGAAATAACTTAGAATAATTGAGATTTAATATATCCTACCACTTTTTGAAAAGCACGAGTTTAAAGAATTTTGGATTAAAAAAAAATAATTTACCATATTTATTTTGAACTTTTTTCAGCATAATCAATCGCTTCATTTTTTTATAATACTTAATGTATTCTCCTTCGGTTTTGAAATCATTACCAATTAACCCTCCAGACTCAATGCTAAATGCCCACGGGTCATCCACTCCGCCTTTTTCCTTAACTGCTTGCTCAAAAAGAGGACTGCCCGGAAAGTTTATTAATCGAAATCCTGCAGAGAGCGAAGCATATTTATATTCTGAAAATTTTGCTATAAAATTTACATTATCCAACATTGTTAACTTATTTTCACCAGGAAAACCAAAAAGGGCGTTATAATTATTATAAATTCCTATTTTTTCACATAATTCAATAGTCTTTTCAACGCTTTCTAGAGTTATTCCTTTTTTTATTGTTTTTAAAAGCTTGGTGCTTGCTGTTTCCAAACCAAAATTTATTTGATGACACCCTGCAGATTTCATCAATTTTAACAATGGCCCATCAACTGAAGTTACCCGCGCCGAACACATCCACTTCACATTTAATTTTTTTCTTATTAGAAATTTGGACAATTCTTCAACTTTTTTCCTATCAAAACAAAAATCTAAATCTTGGAAATAAAACTCTTTCTTTCCAAATTTCTTAATTAAATATTCCATTTCGCCATAAATATTTTTTGCACCACGCCGCCGAAATCCTTGACCATACATAGTTTTATTACAAAATGTGCACGCTGCCGGACAACCCCTGCTTGATACAATTAAATAGACTGAGTATAAATCCATGTGCAAAAGGTCATATGCAGGCATCGGCAAACTATCAAGATCTTGTATTGGCATAAAATTTTCATTTGAAACCATTTTTCCATCAGACAAATAACTTACCCCCTTGGTTTTTTTTCCTTTTTTAACATATTCTAAACAGACAAGATCCGGCTCGCCCCGGATTACAAAATCAATCGGCATAGAATGCAAAGTGTGCTCTGGCAAAGCCGTACCGTGTGGCCCAATTAACCCAATTTCTCCATCAAACTTCTTTCGAATTTCTTTAACAATTTTGATAAGAACCTTTGGGTCGGGAGGGCATTGCCAACGAGTTATAGGTATGCTTGAAATAAAAAGTATTTCTGGAGAGAATGCTTCAATTTGTTTTAAAACTTGATCAATACTTGACTTTGTTGCATTCGAATCTTCTATAAAAACATCATATCCTTTTTGTCTTAATACTGCTGCAGGATATGCAACATCTAATGGAACTCTTCTACGATTATTAGTAAAACAAAGGGCACTAAGATTCACCCCTTTTCTAAAAGTATCAATTCTATTTGGATAATTAGGCACTAAAAAAAACACTTTTTTCATAAATTCCACCAAAATATTACGTCTTCAACAAAATGAGCCCCCAAAAGATTAATAAACTATTATTTATGAAATGCCCAAAACACAATATAACTAACTAATTTTATTTCATTTTCGTACTTTTTTAATTTCACTCGGCCGTGGTTTTCTCTTTCTGGCACGTAAATCTTTTGATGTTATAAAAGTAAATGCTCGACCAATAACCCAAATAATGTCTCTTGGAGAATGAATATCTTTAATCAATTTTATCACACGCCCTGGTTTCATAATATGTCTTCTTCGTATATAATTCATCACTTTTGTTGCTTCTTCATAAGCAATTATTCTATCCGCTTTAGGAAAATCAGAAGTTTCAAAAATTACACCATGGTTTAGTTGCCAAAATGCACTAAAATCAAACCCATCCGTTTCATGAAGTAACGTTCCGTGCTCTTTTACATAATCCCAGAGTTCCGTTCCAGGAAGAACATTCGCATGGGTTAAACCAACTTCATCAAATGGAATGGATTTAATGAAAGCAATTGCCGCTCTACTGTGTTCCAAAGTATCGCCTCTAAGACCAATAATAAAATGCCCTCCAATAGTCAGGATACCTGCTTTTTTTGCCCGCTTTACTGCTTGTCGAACCATATCAAGCGTGATTCCTTTTCTAAGGTTTTTCAAAACAACTTCAGAACCCGCATCAATTCCAAACCAAATCTCGACAAACCCCGCTTTTTTCATTAAGCGAAAAAAGGCTTCATTAGTATGTCGAACATGAAAACCATTAACTGAAACCATTTTTATATTAAGCTTCTGATCGATAATCATTTTCGCAATTTTTTCTGCCCGTTCCATATCAAAATTAAAAATATCATCCGAAAAACCAATTGTCCTATTAACCTTCTCAAACTCCGTAGGAAAAGTTTTTATTATCCAATTCATTTGTTCAAGAACTCTTTCTGGACTCATTGAACGAAACATTCGTCCGTGAATTGGCTTAAAGCAAAACTCACAACCATATGGACACCCGCGACTTGTACAAAATGCAAAAGGCCCGTGATAACTTTTAAAATCAAGTGCAGCATAATCTGGAAAAGGTAATGAATCCAAATCCCTAATCAAAGTATTTTCTTCATTTTCAATAATTACGCTATCTTTTTTCCAAATAACCCCGCGAATTCCTGTAAAATCATTCTTTGTAGTTGCTTTTGCAATATCTCCTATAATAAGCTCGCCTTCACCCTTAACAACCACATCAATAAAACTATATTTTTCAAGAATCTTTTTTCCAAATGTGGTTGGTGCTGGCCCACCTACAATTACAAAACACCCTTTCTCTTTTGCAATTTTTGCATACTTTACTGCATCAACCCATATTGGCACGGTTGCAGTTATCAGAACAAGTGGTTTTTCTTCAAGTTGTTTTAAAAAAAATTCTTCACTTCTTTCAAAAGAGTTAGACGCCGCATCTATAGAACAAAAAGTTGTGTCTTTAAAACCTGCTTGCTTAAGTGCGGCAGATAAAAAAAGTAATCCCAAATGAGGAATCCCGCTCCCGACAGGATCCAGCAAAACAATTTTCATAACAGATACAAATAGAAAGTATATAAAAATAAATGTTTTCCGATTATAAATAGACGCTTTCTAACTCATTAAAAACTTAAAATTAAATGGCTAGTTGAAGAGATAAACTTTGAGAATTTTTAAATAAACACCGATTCATTTAAATATTTGGTTATCTTTTAAATTCATATGTCTGTTGGAATATTCAAATTCTTGATATCTGTTTTCTTTGCAAACGCGATTAGAATATTACGATTTATTCCAAATAATGATCCTATTATGGGAATGATGTTGCCTTTTTCTAAACAAGAAAAAGTTTATGTTTCAGTTCTTTTTCCAATTGTAACTATGGTTTCTTTTGATTTATTGACCTCAGGGCTTGGACTTTGGACATTGATAACCGCTGCAACATATGGTTGTCTCGGATTATCCTTTTATTTTGCATATAAAAAGATGAAAAAAGTTGATATGAAACGATACCTTGGTTCAGGAGTGATAGGCGTACTAATATTTGATCTTGTTACGGGCGTAATTGCTGCCCCTTTTATGTTTGGGATGTCATTTCCACAAGCTTTTATTGGCCAGATTCCATTTACACTTCTTCATCTTACAACCGTAACTGGGTATATTCTCATAATCACTCCGCTATTAGACAAACATATTTTGAAAAATAAGAATTTGGATGATACAAAAATACTAACTTTGTTATTCAAAAGAAGTTTTGCATAAAAATGATAAAATAATTATTTTTTATCGCAGTTAAAAAACAACTCGTATTTTGTATGCGCCACGCATTTTCCCGGTCCTTTTTCAACAAACTCTTTAACATCTTTTCCAAAGAACTTTGAAAGGAAAAAAACCTTTTGATCAATTTTGTTTGACACGTCAATTCGTTCTATTTCAAATTGCTTTTTCTTAGCAGAATATTCTTGTTTTCCAATACTAAATAGATGATAGGGAATATCTCGATAGAATAAAATATTTTGTTTTTGTTGTTTTAGATCTAGCTTTGAAACTAATTTATGCAGTGGATTGTATAACCCAAGCGGAAGAACAACAACATCAAAGTTCTTCGAAATCTTTTTTATTTTGTTTTCTAATTGTTGTTTTGAAACTTTATTTATTTTATAGAACTTGTTTTCACTTTCATTGTTGTGAATATTTTTCATTTTCCATTGAATTGATTTAACATTGTCTTGTATTTTGGCAAATTTTGTTGTTCCTTGGTTATTATTTGAAACAATGCTTAGAATTGTGAAATCTATTGCTCTTGAATTCATCATAGTTCCTCCGAGTGAAAGCAAAGCATCATCGTTATGTGGTTCTATAATCAAAACTTTTTGATTTGGTGCAAAAATTGTTTTTTGCATCGAGGAATATTCTCGAGTTGTTTGTTTTGCAATTGTGTCCCAAATCACTTTTGATAAATTATTTCGAATTGGTTTTATAGTATTTAGGTTTTTCTTGCTTAATTGTTTAAAATCAATCCAAGGAATATTTAGTTCGGTTAAACTATCTTTGCTACAATCACTTATAATCGGATAGCAACCACATGCAACTGCTTCAAGAATTACTTTTGACAACCCTTCTGAGAAAGACGGTAAAACAACAAATCTTGATTCGTGATATAGTTGTGCTAATTGTTTTTGTGAGAACTTTGAATCACCAAGAACATATTTTGCTTTCAAATTGAATCTTTTTTCAATCTTTATAACTTCAGAAACTCTTTTGTTAGATGTGTCGCGTCCAACAAAAATCAAATCGTATTTCTTTGTTGCTTTCTTTTTTGAATTGAAAATCTTTTTGTCAATTCCGGTCGGTAAAAAAACGCATTTCTTTCTAAATATTTTTGAGAAAAACAATTGGTCTTTTTTGTTAACAAAAATAACTTTGTTTGCTAAAAATAAACAAATTAGTCCATTGAGTAAATAATAAATATTTTGTTTTATGTTGCCAATCCAGAAACTTTTTGCAGTATAATAAAGCGAACCATGAAAAGTTACGGTTGTTGGGATTTTATTTCGCGCTTTGATTAATGCACCCCAATAACTTGGGTTATGAATATGAACTAAGTCAAATTCTTCTAAATTAGTTTCTTTTACGGCGCAGAAGCCCGCTCGAAAGATACTAAATGGCGCTTTTGATTTAAAATCAATTCCTTCTGAAAGAATCTTTTGTTTGACTCCTTGTTTTGAGAGTGCTTTTGAAAACGGGATTATATTCTTACCCAAACCCAGATTTGTATTTGGACAAATTCGTAGAACCTTCATATCAAAGATTTTGTTTAAAGCCTTAATAAGCGTTGTGGAACAAAAAACAACGCATCTGAACCAATACATTTAAAATGAAAAGAAAAATACTCTTCTTTATGAAATACAAGTTATCAGTTATCTTAAATGCGTATAATGAAGAAGTTGATTTACCCGAGTGTATTGCTTCGCTTAAAAAAATGAGTATTAAACCGTTTGAGATACTGGTTGTTGATAATGGCAGCAAAGACCGTACTGCAGAGTTAGCTAAAAAAGCAGGCGCAAAAGTATTTACAATAAAACCACGATCACGTGGCCTTGCAAGAGACTTTGGTTGGAAACAAGCAAAAGGAAATATCGTTGCTTACCTTGACAGCGATATGATTGTTAACAAAGACTGGGCAAAAGAGATCTTGAAGAAATTTGATGAAGGGGCAGACGGAGTAATTGATAGAATACACGTTTGGAAACCAGATAACGCGTACACAAAAAGCTTAGATGCATTTTATTCTTTTCGAATAGATAATAATTACAAACCATTTCTTGCTTGGGCATACAAAACAAGTGTTCTTACAAAAGTTGGTGGCTTCAAAGACGTGTGGTTAGAAGACGGAGAACTTGGTAAACGTGTTTTGAAAGCAGGTTACAAAATTTTGTTGGCAGAGAAAGCAATTAGATATCACAAGGGACCTCCAAGAACATTTTGGAATACTGTAAAAAGAAATTATTTCTTTGGAAAACACGACGCAAAAAGTATTTACAAAAACCATCCCGAAAGCTTACCTAGAAAGCGACTAGGATTGTTTAGTTTGTTTTGGTTGAGTGAACTAGTTGCGATTATACTGGGAGTTTGGAATTTGTCGTTCTTGTTGTGGTTGCCAACGTCATTTATCCTATTGTATCTGGCATTGTTTGGAAAATTCTTGTTTATTAATGGCGCAATAGGAAAAGTATCTATTCGGAATTGTATATTGATTAGTTTAGCTTCATTAATACGCGCATTAATTTGGCCGCTTGGAATAATCAAAGGAATGCTTGAAAAATAAAAAAGCTAGAGCTTATTTATTCCTTCGTTTTTCTTTTCAAACTCTTCGTAATATCCTCTAAACCATTTGATTGTTTTCTTTAACCCATCATCAAATGAAACTTTTGGTTCCCATCCAAGCAATTCCTTTGCTTTTGATGAATCAGAATACATTCTCCAAATTTCATTAGGTCTATATTCAATATCTCCAATTCCTAGTTCAGAAGTTGAGCCAGAATATTCTGCAATCTTTTTTACTAGATCCGCAATAGAAACTTCACAAGATTCCCCGCCACCAATATTAATTGCTTGTCCAATTGCTTCTTCTTTTGTAGCAACTGCTAAAAAACCATCTACTGTGTTCTCAACAAAATTAAATTCTCTTGTTTGTTCTCCTTTTGTCGTCGCAATTCTTTCTCCTTTCAAAGCTTTTACAATTAGGTCAGGGATTACTGCTGAAGGTGATTGGTACGGACCAAAAACATTGAATGGTCTTATCACTGAAATCGGCAAATTCTTTTGTCTTTGTTTCATTAAAGCATATAATTCTCCAGTATACTTTGTTACGGAATAAGGGCTCTGTGGTTGTGGAATCATTGTTTCAACAAAAGGCACTTTGTCTTGTAACCCATAAATTTCACTTGTTGAAGTGTACACAAATCTTTCATAACCATCATAAGCTTCTAACAAATTTGCTGTTGCCCACGCATTAACATCAAAACATTCTTGAACATTAGAAAAGCTTCTACCAACATGGTTGAAAGCAGCTAAATGAAAAATGACTTGAGGCGCTAACTCATTGAGTTTTTTTGAAATATCGCTATTTCTTACATCTGATTCAAGCAAACTAATTTTTTCCCAAACTGGACTCGAACGTATATTATCCAATTTTTCCTGATAACGAACCAATACAGTTACATCTGCACCATCATCAACTAATCGCTTTACTAAATGGCTACCAATAAAACCTGATCCGCCAGTTACAAGAACTTTTTTTCCATTCCAACCCATTTTTTCACATCCTCTTATTCAAACACATAACTGAAAACATTTATCTTCTTTTCTGCCTCTTCCTTTTCTTTTTCTGTGTTAAATGTAATATGCTCGCCACCATGTTTCTCTGCAAAAAAGCGATTTGTTTTAACTGCCTCTTCCAAAAAAGCCACCCAGTCATTGTTATTTGTGATAGACAACGCAGCTTTCTCAAACACAAAATAACCTACATTTACCCATGCTGGCAAGAGAGGTTTTTCTTTGAAAGAAATTACTTTGTTATCCTTTGTTTCAACTATACCAAAAGGGCTTTGCATTTGATACAAAACATTTGTAATCAGTGCATTATTTTTCTCATGCAATTGAACCAGATTTTTAAGCGAAACATCGGCTACTGTGTCTCCATAACAAACAAAAAATCTTTCACCACATAATTCTGCAGCAGTTCTTATTCGTTCAAGCATAGTTGCTTCTTCACCCGCATTAGAAAATTCGATTTGCCAATTATCTTTTTTGAATTCTTCAACTGCTGTTTCGATCATTTCTGCTTTGTACCCTGTACACACAACAAACTCTTTGAATCCTTGTGATGCGCACAAGTTCATGATATACTCAAGCACCGATTTTCCATTTAGTTTTACAAGTGGTTTTGGGATAGATTCGGTTACTGGCTTTAAACGAGTACCTTTTCCACCGCACAAAATAACTATTTTATCCATATCCAATCCACTCACTACTTAAATTAAAAGAGTAAATGGACCTTTTTAATAGAATTGGTACAAGCGCGACACAAATAGATATAAATAATGGTTTTTTAATAATCCAATGGAATTAATGTGGTTAAATTGAATAAAAAAATCAAAGAAATATTCACTCTGAAAAGAATTCTTATAATTCTAATAATTGTTTCATTAGTTTTAATTAGTTTTCAAACAGGCAAGTTTGTTGTTGCAGATGAATACTGGTATTTAGATACTGCCAAATCGGTTTTAAGTGTTGGAGAACCCCTAGTTCAATTTTGTGATAACTTCGCACCCGAATTATTTGCCGGCCACACCACAACATACATCTATTACCTTGCATTTTTTATCTTTTTAATTCCTGAACAATTCATTCGCTTTTCAGGAATACCTTTTTTCTTATTGAACATACTTTTGATTCATTTAATTAGTAAGAAATTATTTAAGCGAAAAGAACTTTCATATATCGCACCCTTGTTATACACAATAAATCCTTTGGCGTTACAAGGAACTTTGTTATTAGACATAGATAATACCCTCCTTTCAACTGCATTGCTAGTACTAGGTTTTATTTTCACAAAAGAATTCAAAAATAAAACTTGCGAAAGACTCTCAGTTGCGATTAGTACTGCAATCGTTTTGTGGATGAAATTCACAATTATTTTTGTTGTTCTTGCCGGAGTAATAATCCAACAATTAATTCAGAGAAAAAAGCTTTTAGAACGAACCGTTCAAATCGTTTTAGGTATAATTATTTTTGTTGTTAGTTGGCTAGGAATTAGTGCAATCTTTAACTATCCCGGAATTGCAATTTTTGAATACCTATTAAAGCAAATTCTTGTTAACTCTGGTTTTAGTTTGTATGACAAAATAGTTACTATACTATACGCTGGCTTGAAACAAAATCTTCTTTGGATTACTTTACCACTCACTGCAATGTTTTTGTTTGGTTTGAAAAACAAAAAAACAAGGTTCTTTGCAATACTTTCGATACTTGCTTTTTTACAATATCTTTTTTCCATTCCCTCATCATATCGTTTCCCAAAATATATGGCTGCGTTCCTACCGTTTATTGTAATTGTTGCAACTGGTTGGTTTGATTTTGAAGAATTAAAAATTAAAACAAAACATTATCTATTGATTTTATTTCCAGGAGTTGTTTATACTTTGTTATTACAAGATCCGATTGGACGCGCAAGAGATTTTTTGCAAGCAACTTACATTGTGATTGTAAATGGAGTTGTGATTTTACCCGGAATTATTTGGTTGCGAAAAAAAGAAATCATGTTATTGCTCCTTGTTGGAATTTGCTTTTACACAAATATTTTCCATTTAATGACTCCTGCAACGATGTACAATTATGGCGAGAACGGGTTAGGTGAAACAATTGATTTTGTAAGCGCAAATTTTGACACAAATACAAATGTTTTTGCACATGGACGAGAAATCTCTTATTATACTGGGACAAGACAATATTGTTTTAGAGAAATTAATGAAGATATTGTAGACGATGTGCACACGGACTGTGTGAAAGCAATTGTCGTGAAGTACGGGTGGGACGACAAGATTCACCCATTATTAGTTGACATTACTGAAGAGAATTATGAAGAAATCTTTAACGCAGGAGATTATTCTGTATTTAAAACAAATGTATGTGGTGATTAATTGCTTTTTAACTCAATAGAATTTTTTATTTTTCTTCCAATCATCGTTCTTGTTTATTTTTTATTTCAAAAAAAGCTAGGTAAAAAAAGTTGGATTGTGATTCTACTTGCGAGTTATTATTTTTATATGTCACTTAAACCAGAATACGTTATTCTAATAATTGTTTCAACATTAGTAAATTATTTTGCAGCAATATACATCGGCAAAACAAAAAATATTCAAAATAAAAAGCTTATTCTTGCATTAGCCGTAATTTACAATATTGGAATGCTGGTTTTGTTCAAATACTTTAATTTTTTCAATGAAACGATTGTCGATTTTTTTAAATTATTTAGTATTTCGTTTGAACCAGCACTTTTGAATTTGGTTTTACCAATCGGAATTTCATTCTACACTTTCCAAGCACTTGGTTATGTGATTGATGTTTACCGTGGAAAAACAAAAGCTGAGAAACGACTAGGAATAATGGCAACATATGTTGCTTTCTTCCCTACAGTCCTAGCGGGGCCGATTGAACGTGCAAAGAATTTGATGCCACAAATAATCAAATCAAAAAAGTTTGACTGGAAAATGGCCGGAAAAGGTTTTCGATTATTTTTGTTTGGATTGTTTTTGAAAGTTGTTATTGCTGACCGATTAGGAATTGTAGTGAATACGATTTATGGTTCGCCCACAGAGTACACTGGAATCCCTTTAATGCTTGCTACCTTCTTCTTTTCATTTCAAATCTACGCAGATTTTGCAGCGTACTCAAGCATGGCAATCGGAGTAGCCAAAATTCTTGGTTTTGATTTAATGGAGAACTTCAGAAGACCCTACTTGGCGAAATCCTTTACTGAATTCTGGCGAAGATGGCATATTTCTTTATCAACTTGGTTTCGAGACTATGTTTATTTTTCTCTTGGCGGAAGCAAAGTTAAAATTCCTCGATGGTATTTGAATTTGTTTATTGTTTTTGTTGCCAGTGGTTTGTGGCATGGCGCGAACATAACATTTATTTTATGGGGTGCACTCCACGGAGCATATATAATAGTTGAAAAAATACCAAAGAACTTTTTGAACCCACTACGAAAACAAAGTTCGTTTCTTGGAAAACGTTTTTTGGGGGTTGTGGCAACCATTTTCACATTTGTTTTTGTGACTATTGCATGGGTTTTCTTCAGAGCAAATAATGTCAACGATGCATTTTATATTTTAACAAATTTCTTTTCAGGATGGGGTTCAAACCTAAGCAATATTCGCTTGGGCGGAATTGGCGGCATTAATGGTTTACTATTTGCTTTTGTTTTAATTGGATTATTAATCTTGTTTGAGATTGTACAAGAAAAGAAAGGAATTGAAAAACACTTTTTGAAGATCCCTTTGTTGGGACGATTAATAGTATATCTTGTTTTGATTACAATAATAATCTTTTTTGGAGTTACGGGCGCACAATTTATTTACTTTGGTTTTTAGGTGATTTTATGAAAAAGATATTTTTGGGAATTATTTTTGTCGTTGTTTTGATTTGTTGCTTGCTCGCAACCGAATTTGTATTTGAAAACTTTGCTGGAGAGTTTGATGAACTTGAACAATTAAAAACAAGTTTGGAAAATGAGACTGACATAATTTATTTTGGAGACTCTGTTGTTAAATCACCTACCGCGGGCGGAGTTGAACAAATGCTTTCTGACGTGAGCGGGAAGAGCGTTAAGATCGTTGCACACGAAGCATATCATTTAGGTGTTTATGAGGCTACAGTTAACTTTATTTCAAAACAAGAAAAGAAACCCGAAGTAATTGTTATCCCAATTAATTTACGATCTTTTAGTCCTGAATGGGATACTCGCCCACAATATCAATTCCAAAATGAGATAACTAAACTTGATGAAAGTGAAGACTTGCTTATTGGTTTATGGGTCAGAGTAACTAACTTATTTGGTAATTCTGACGAGAAAAAATTATTAGACGATATAACATGGAAACAAGAAAACGTTTATTTTGGTAAAAATATCGTGGGACGCGTGAACGAATTTGAATTTTTGATACACGGAGATGAAGAAGATATCGAAGAACTTGTAAAGAAAAAGTTCATTTATCAATACGGTTATTTGTTAAACGAAAAGTCTAACAAAATGGATTCTCTGAAGAACATAATCAAAAAATGTAAAGAAATGAATAGCGAATTGGTTCTTTATATAACTCCCATTGATGTAGAAAATGGAAAAATACATGCAGGCGAAGAATTTTTGGAAATTATAAAAAACAATACTACTTTGTTAGAAAAGATTGGAATAGATAACGGCGCCAACATAATAGATTTGAGTTTTGATTTAGAACACGAAAAGTTCGAATATGTGTTTATTCCAAACGAACACTTAAAAGAAGAAGGACTCCAATATGTTGCAGAAAAAATAAGTGAAAAACTCAATTGATATTTATTATTAAGGTGAAATTTGATGAATTGTATTATGAAAATTCAAAAATTACTTGAGAAAAAATTCTTTAGATATTGTTTTTGTGGAGGGATTGCCGCAATTGTCGATTTAGGACTATTTTTCATTCTAAACGAACTTTTTTTAGTCCATTATTTAATTGCATTAACCATTTCTTTTCCAATCGCAATCATAGTTAATTACGCTTTACAACGACGAGTAACCTTTAAGAGCAAAGGACAAAAACGAGTTCAGGTCCCAATATTTTTTGCAATACAAATTGGTGGCTGGGCATTAAATGCAGCTTTAACTGCGTTACAAGTTGAAATATTTGGTGTGTGGCCCACATTTGCAAGACTAGTTGCAGGAATACTTGTTATTGTATATACTTATAGTTCAAACAAAAAAATAACGTTTAAGGAGAGAAATAAATGAAAGACTACAAAAATATCAAAGGCGAGTACTATGAAAATGCGCACGGTAAGGACGCTCACAAGTCACAATCATTCATGTATAATTCTCGCGAAGATTATTTTATTGATTTTATGAAACTCAAAGGAAATGAAAAAATACTAGATATTGGTTGTGGTTCTGGAACATTCACGCGCAAAATCGCAAAACAATTTCCTAAAGTAGAGATTACCGGGATGGATATCTCTGAAAAAGTAATTTCTTTTGCAAAAAAAGAAAGTACTAAAAAGAAATTAAAGAATACAAAATTTGTGATTAGTGGAATCAATAAAATCAAAACAACAGGGCAATTTGAAGTAATTATTATTTCACACTTAATAGAACATTTAGAAGATCCACTCGACGCGCTACGCGAAGTTAAGAAAAAACTAGCTAAAAATGGACGCTTATTTATTACGACCCCAAATTATTCTTCGTTATGGCCATTAGCAGAAAAAGTTTTTGACAAAACAATTGCAAAAGATGGGTATAGTTTAGATGACCAACACATATCACGATTTAATACTCGCTCAATCAAAAAAATTGTTAACAAAGCAGGATTGCAAACAACCAATCTTAAAACGCTTTATGTTTTTTCTCTTGAAGCAAGCATTATTTCAAAGACTCTTGGAAATTTATTTTTTGGTTTAGATAAAGCACTAGATTTCATACCAATTGGGATGATAATTTACTTAGAAGCAAGAATTAAGTAAACAATTATTTTGATAAACGCAAGCGAAGAAGAGTAAAAGGAAACTTTACAATTTCCATTTTTCTTAGTTTTGATTGCCCAACTGTCCTATCCTTAAAAAAAATTGGGATTTCTGTAATCTTAGCTTTTTCTAAATGACAATAATAGATTAGTTCTTCAAGAAACGAGTAACTAGTTGATTTGAATTCACGGTTTAATGCTTTTTTTAGAATTCTTGCTTTGTAACAACGATAACCCGAAGTAAGATCTTTTGCAGGAACCCCTAGGATTACTTGTGCGAGAAAACTTGCACCCCTACTAATAAATTTTCTTGAGATTGGCCAATTGGTTCCTCCACCGGGAACATTTCTTGAACCAATAACTACATCAAAACCTTTTTTTATTTGTTCAATAAAGTCTTTTGCATACTCAAAATTATGCGATAAATCCGCATCCATCGAAAAAATTACATCTGCTTTTTGTTTTATTGCTTCGCCAAAACCAGTTACATACGCAGACCCCAAACCTAGTTTTGCGGGGCGTGAAATCACTTGAACGTTTTTGAATTTCTTTGCTTCTTTTGCAGTGCCATCCGGCGAGTTGTCATCAACAACAATTAATTTGAAAGTTACACCAGGAATCTTTTGAGCAAATATCTTTGGGATTAATTTTTTTATATTTGCTTTTTCGTTGTACGTCGGAGTAACAATAACAGCTAACATTCAATCACTAAACAAAAAAGAACCATTTAGAATAAAAACAAATGCACCTCGTCTTCTTTTATGCCGGGGGTATGTTTATGAGTAAGTATTTGATTATCGGAAATGGCTTTATCGGAAACAAATTTCTTAATTTTTTAGAAGATTGTGAAATGAGTACAAAGATGATTTATTCTTATGCAGACGCGTTAGATGAAATTAAAGAAAAAGCCCCAAAAGTAGTAATTAATTGTGCTGGCGAGACTGGACGACCAAATGTAGACTGGTGTGAAGACAACAAACAAAAAACATTTGATGGTAATGTCTTGTTGCCATTAAACTTGGCAAAAGCTTGTGAAGACGTAGGCACCAAATTAGTTCACATAGGCACCGGTTGTGTTTATGTTGGCGATAATAACGGTGAAGGATTTAGTGAAAAAGACGAACCAAATTTTGGAGGAAGTTTTTACTCACAAACAAAAATGATAAGTGAATCTTTATTGAAAGATTATGACGTGTTACAACTGAGAATTAGAATGCCTATTGACTCTGCGCAAGGCCCCAGAAATTTTATTACAAAAATAACTAATTACAAACAAGTAATTGACATAAAAAATTCTATGACTGTAATAGATGATTTGTTAGCTGTCGGAAAAGATTTGATTGAAAAAAATAAACCCGGGATTTACAATGTTGTTAACCCTGGACCAATGAGTCATAGTGAAATACTTGAAATTTACAAAAAGATTGTTGATCCGAATTTTTCGTATGAAATCATTTCATTAGAAGAATTACACAAAATGACAAAAGCAAAAAGAAGTAATTGTGTTTTGAATACCGAAAAATTAGAACGCGAAATAAAGATTCCTACGTTAAAAGAACAACTAACAAGCATAATGCACGATTATAAATAATAAAGATTACGTGTTTATCGATTCAGTAATGCACTTGCGGATTTTGCTTGTCGATGTTTCAGAAAATAATTTACTTCTTGGGATAGTGATTAGTTCTGCACCAACTTCTTCACAAAACATTCTTTTTTTATTAATAGACCTATCACCGTCCATCACAACTAGAACATCGGCGTTCTCTTTTATAAACGCATCTTTAAAATCAAACACACAATCATCTAAATTCGTGCTTTTGTAAACTTTGTCAACAAAATTTAAATGTTCTAAAACAAACTTCTTGTTTTCTTCAGACATTGCAGGTAACCGCTGTTTGTAATTAAAAAGAATTTTGTCACTAGCAAAACACACGATCAAGTAGTCTCCAAAAGATTTTGCTCTTTTTAGAAAATCAACGTGCCCACCGTGGATTATATCAAAACAACCTGACACAAAAACTTTTTTCATAAAAATAGCAAACTTCAAAAAGTTATTAAACAATAACCCCGATACCTAGAATCGAAAACAATCCTACAAAAAGTGCAGTTACAATTATTCCTGCAATTATTACCCCGATGGTGTTAGCTATAAAAAACTTTTTGTATCCTAGACCCAAAAGATTTGCTACTAGCGCACCCGTCCATGACCCTGAACCAGGCAAGGGAACTGCAACAAATAATGCTACTCCAATCAACCCATATTTGTCGATTAAACTTTTTGATCTTCTTTGTGCACGCGAAACAAATCTATCATAAATAGATTTAATAAAATCAACTTTTAGGAACACATATATTATTTTATCAAGGAAAAAATAGGCTATTACCCCTAACACTATGTTTGCAAGAACACAAATAACAAAAACCAGTAAAATTGGCATGGCAAATCCTTGTATTGTCCCAAGTAAGGGTACCGAGATCTCTCCTGAGAATAACCCTATAGGTATACTCCAACGCAACTCGAAAATAGGTGTGAAAGTCAGTATTATTAACCACAAAACTTTGTCTAACATAGATTAACTAATAGTATTGAAACTTAAAAAGCTATTCTGGTTCAATCCAACTCCAACAAAAAGACCTCAGAAAGAGTTAAAGTATTAAAAACTCTTTCCTCTAGAAAATCCATAATTAAGCTATATGTATAGGGGTGTTGGATTGGATAAAAGAATTATTTCATTAGTACTAGTTTTAATATTTTTAATCGGAGGAGTGTTTGCTGCAAGTATTACCATTAATAATGGTGCCACATACACAACTTCAACAAGCGTAACTGCAACTTTGGCAGGATTAAGTGGAGACACGAATTATTGTATCGTAACAACAGATTCTAATACAGGATGTAGTTGGACCAACACTACTGAAACTGACTTGAATGTTGCTTCAACAATCGAAAATACCGAAGGATTACAATCACTTTATTTATTTACAAACCAACAAGACACAAAAGATGGTTTTGATGCTATCACACTTGATTCAGTTGCACCAACCGTAACATATTCAATTCCAGACGGAAATTCATTTAGAGCAAGTAATTTACCTGCAAATATAACAGTAACTACTGACGGCGCAACAAGCACAGTTGTTTATTTGGATGGAACTAGCGCTGGGACTACTAATGGAGCTAATGCAGTTAGCACTTCGGGGATCTATGACGGAACACACACTATTTTAACGGATGCGAATGACGCGGCAGGAAATAATCTAAACACGTCAATGACATTCAAATACGACACTAACGCGCCAAGCACAATAAGTGCTACAACTTCATACACTACAGATTATACAAATGACGAAACACCTATATTCACGTTAAGTGCGAGCGATGCTGTTTCCGGAATGACTGGTGGGACCGTGTACTTATCTTGTGCACCAAGTGGAACATGGAAAAGCTTTACATACGCAACAAGTTACTCTGATTTTGATATTACATCAACAACCTACGATTGTAACACCGCCGAAGGAAGTCGAGCAGTGTTTGCAAAATTTAAAGATTTAGTAGGAAACGAAAGTAGCGTAACAAGTACGATAGTAAGATACGACAATACTAGTTCAAATTCTCCAAGCGGATTAAGCGCAAGTACTGCCGCAAACCAAGTAACTCTTAATTGGACCGCACCAAGCGCAGACAATTTATCTGGCGTTGCAAGTTATAATATACTCAAAAACGGAGACATTGTCACAACAACTACTAACACCAGTGTAACAATAAGTAATTTGTCAAATGGAGTCTCATATACTTTCAAAGTACAAGCCGTTGATGGTGCAGGAAACCTAAGCGGGTATTCTTCATCAGTTGATGCCGTACCGAACGAAACAAGTTTTGATTCAAGTGTTAATGTTCAACGTAGTGGTTCAGAAGTAACTTATGTTCAAGACGGAGATGATTTAACAGTAAGTTGTACTCTTGAATTTGAATCGGATAACGTTAGAATCAAATATCGTTATAATAACGGGACAACTCAAAACCTAAGCAATGAAGAAGACAACACTACTAGCATTAGTGCAGATTTAACTGTTGATGGAGCATACAACGAAATTGACTTTTGGTGTAACTGGACATACAACGGCGCAAATAGTGATTCGTCTTTGGCAACAGTTTACATTGATTCAGAACAACCAAGTGTAACTTGGCCAAACGATTTTAACACAATATTTAGTGGAAGTCGAGGCATCGAAGTTGAAGTTACTGACAACAAATCAGTATCAATGGTAGAATTTTTGTTTGATGGAGTAAAAAGAGGAACAACAAAGAACGGAAACACTTATTCATACACTCTTGATTCAACAGAATTTAATAACGGAACATATACTTTAACCGTAATTGCAAAAGACGCTGCAGGCAACGAAAAAGAATCTTCAAAAACAATCGCAGTTAATAACACATTAAGTGAAGATGCTGCTTCAGCACAAGCAATCAGCAAGGCAAAAATTGCTAAAGCAAATGTTGAAGACCTAATGAATTATTTTATTAACGAAGGACTTGCATTTAGTTTAGAATTAACAACTAAAAAAGACAATGCAGATATATTATTAGTAGAAGCCGAAGCAGAAATCGATTTAGCATTTAAACAAAGTAAAGCCGAATCTGCAGAAGCAGAGTATATTGAGATAAGTAATTCTGCTAACGTTGAAACAATCGAATCAAAAACAATTACTTTTACGGAAGAAGGAGCAATTGAACAATTACTAGCACTTGGTTTGAGCGCGGAAAAAGCTGAAGAATTAAAAAATAAATTAATTAATGGAAATGTTGAAAGAAAGATTTCAATAGTAAAAATTGGTTCAGAGTATCGTGCACAAGTACAAATAACTCTAACAGTTGATACTGACGAAGCAACATACAAACTAGTAGAAGTAATACCAAAAGAACTAGCTATGAATGCAAGCGAAATATTTTCAGAACTAGAATTCAATATTATTGAAAATGATCCCGTAATTGAATTCATTGTTCCTGCAGGTGTGACTTCGATAACATATAGTATTGGAAATCTGGACGAAGACAAAAAACGATTAATCGCAGACGGAAATATTGCTAGCAAATTTTCTTTCCCGCCAATATTACTTGGTGCAGAAGAAGATTCTAGAACAATTATTGCGCCAGCATTAGACATAGTCTTCTTAGCAGCAGCAGGAATAATAATTGTAATTATTGCAATTGTTGTAATAATTGGAGTAGTTCTAATGTCTAAAGGACAAAAAGACGGCCCTGGCCCAGTATTTGGACACACTACAAAGAAAAGTTCTTTTGGAGGAATAAATATCAAGAAGAACAACAAACCAAAAGCTGGCGACGGAAAATGGAAATATAACGGATAAAGTGTTTACTTTATCCCTTTACTTTTTTTATATAAACTACTCCAACTTCTTAGAAATAATTAATAAGGTTTAGACACATAATTCTATTATGAATTCAGTTGCAATTATTGGCGCAGGGCCTGCAGGACTACAAACCGCAATGCGACTTAAACAAGAAGGCTTCGAATCGATTGTTCTTGAAGAACATGAACGAATCGGAATGCCAGAGAATTGCGCAGGACTAATATCCAAAAAAGGAATTGACGATTTAAAAATTGATTTAGACGATTGTTTACAAAACAAGGTTAGAGGTGCAAAAATATTTTCTCCAAACGGAACCGAATTAAAAGTTACTTCAAAGGGCACCGTAGCATATGTTGTCGACAGAAAAAAATTTGATTTAGAATTAATGCAAAAAGCAAGAAATATGAATATTCATATTGCGACTAATACAAAACTAATTGATGTTCGTAATCAAACTTTGTTTATTCAAACTGGCGGGCGTGGAGAATTAAAGAAAGCAGAAACCGTGGTTGGTGCAGACGGAGTTAACTCCACAGTAAGACATTTAATGGGTTTGAAAACCAATAAAGACAATTTTGTTCACACAATACAAGCTATTTGCACTGGTGAATTTGATGAAAACTATGTGCAATTACATTTAGGTGATTTTGCAAAAGGTTTTTTTGCATGGGTTATACCAATCACGGATAAAAAAGCGAGGATTGGTCTTGGAAATGTGCTAGGAGAAAATATTACTCAAAACTATAAAAAGTTTTTAACAGAAAAGTTTCCCGGAGTTAGACCGTATGGTGCGACTTCTTCTTTGATTCCATATGGTTTGCCATTACAAAATGTACAAAAAAATAATATGATGCTTGTTGGAGACGCTGCGTTTCAAACAAAAGCAACTAGTGGCGGAGGAATTGTATTTGGAATGAAAGCAGGAAATGTTGCTGCAGAAACTATTGCGAACACTTTGAAGAAGAACGGAAAACTATCTAATTATGAAAAGAATTTGAGTGGACTACACAAAGAACTACGAATACATTGGAAGATTAGAAAGTACGTTAATTCGCTTAGCAATGAGAAAATAGATTCTTTGTTTGAAAAATTGAAAGGAAAGGGTATTGAAGAATTTTTGCGCGAAGAAGGTAATATGGATGAGCCTTCTAAGTTCATCGGAAAACTAGCTAAAAAACCGTCTTACTGGTTCATGGCAAAAACACTTATGGGAATTGCTCGAAGCTAAAAAAAATAATAGCCCCGTCCAGAGTCGAACTGGAGTCACCCGGACCAGAACCGAGCATACTTGGCCACTATACTACGGGGCTTTAAATTATTTAAGAAGAAGAACAATTAAAAAAGAAATTATTTCCCGAATCGTCTGTTTCGCTTGTTGTAATCATTTACTAGTTTGTCAACATCTGCCTCGGTTATTTGTGGCCAATACTTGTTGATAAAAGCAAATTCGCTATATGCACTCTGATATGTTAGAAAACCAGATAAGCGTTTCTCACTCGAAGTTCGGATTATCAAGTCTGGTTCTGCAAAATCAGAGTAAAGATATTTTCGAAAAGAGTCTGTTGAAAGTGTTTCGGGGAGAGCCTTTCCTTTTTGTACATCAGTTGCAAATTTTTGTGCAGCATCAATGATTTCTGTTTGACCATCATAACCAAGTGCTAGGTTAACTGTTCGGTCACCATAGTTAGAAGTTAGTTTTTCAGCTTCTTTCATTTTTGTTTGAAGCTTCTTTGGAAACTGTTCACGTCTACCAATAAATTTTAGAGCAATACCCTCTTTTTTCAAGATTTCTTTGTCTTTTACTTTAGTTAATTCTTTGTCAAAGATTTTCATTAGAACTGCTAATTCTAATTTACTTCTCTGAAAGTTTTTCAAAGAAAAAGTGTAAAAAGTTCCAACTTTTATTGTTGGATATTTAGTTAACCATTCTAGAATATCCCATGCTTTGTTTGTTCCAATAGAATAACTTTCAAGCAAAGAGATTTTAGCGTCTTTTGCATACCGTCTGTTCCCGTCAGGGATAAATGCTATTGAATTAATCATAACTATCTAGATACTTTCACTTTGTCTTGTTTAAAAACATTATTGGTGCAAAGAATGAACAAATACGCCCTCCGTCAGAAACATTTTTAACGATTATATAACCAAGTATTTGAGGTGAGAAAATGGATTTGGTTAAAGCACAAGAGATTTTAGACGTAATAGAACAATTAGATGGAGATTCAAAAGAATCTATCCTAAAAGCACTTAATTTAGCAGAACACGTTGAGAAAACAAGTAGTGATTTTTATGAAAAAGAAGTTCTAAAAACCAAAGGGACTGAACTAGAAGCGTTCTTTGCTTTTATGGTGCGTGAAGAAGACATGCATCTTGCAAAAATTGAGGAACTCAAAGCACAATTAGACGCTGGCGGCGAAATTACAAAAGTTGGTTTTGAGAAAAATGCTGCTCCCGAAATCCATTCCATTCCTGGCGGACAAGAAGAACTAACTGCTATTTTGTTTGCATTGTGGAGAGAGAAAAAAGCAGTTGATTTTTATGAAAAAGCTGGTGTGAAAACTAGTGGAAATGTGAAGACTTTTTTTGAAGAACTAGCTGAATTTGAACGAGGACATGTTGCTTTGCTTGAAGAATATGTTGAATCAATGCAAAACGCTGATGAATTGATAATGGGGTAAGCACAATGCAAAATATTTGTGCGGCATCTCCCAAACTAGATAAAAAGATTAAAAAAACCTTAAGAGAGTTCAAACAAGTTTGGAGATCTAATGAAAAGGTTTTTGAAGAACTTTGTTTTTGTTTGTTGACCCCACAGAGTAGCGCTAAACAAGCAATGAAATCTATTAACTTACTCAAAGACAATGATATACTTGCAAAGGGAAGCGCAAAAGAGAAAGAAGTGTTTGTAAAGAATGTTCGCTTCTACATAACAAAGGCTAAGAGACTTGTAATTGCACAAGAGAAATTTCCAACAAATGAAATAAAACAAATTTTAATTGAAAACGGAATCAAAAAAGATATTTTGCAATGCCGAGAATTCTTAGTAAACGAAGTCAATGGTTATGGTTACAAAGAAGCCTCTCATTTTCTTAGAAATATTGGTTTCTTTGAGGATATCGCAATTCTTGACAGGCACATCTTGAAAAACTTGGTTAAATGTGGTGTGATCAAAGAAGTTCCTGCTAACATAAATGTGAAAACGTATCTAGCAATTGAAGAAAAAATGAGAAAGTTTTGTGAAAAAAATGGACTTAAACTAGCAGAACTAGATTTGATCTTTTGGTCGAACGAAACCGGAAATGTTCTCAAATGAGCTAGTCAAGAAAAGGTTAAAAACATTGAATTAGTAATATTATTATGCAAAAGAGGGTTGAAATTGCAGGACTAATTATCGTCATAATCATCATAATTTTATCCGCATTGTTTTTCCTTACCGCCGGCACAACAATTACACAAAATATTGTTTTTGAAGATATGCAGGTAACAAAAACAATTAGTCTTGGAACCGAACGAACTGAAATTTATGAATTTGAATTAGCCAACCCAATCATTGGATACTTGGTTGTTCCAAAAACGATTGCAACTAGCGCAAGCGAAATCACGATTTCGGGAGACTTTAAAACCAAAGTAATCAGAGAAGACCCAATACTAAAAATTACATCAAGCGAATTAACCCCTGGAACAAAAAAACTCGTTATCAATTCACCGCTCGGAGACACCAACCAAACCACAATATTATTTCCATTCCCGTTAGCAGAATACAACACATTAAGTAGTACCGAAAAAGCTCAGTTAGAAGAAACGATTAACGCGTTTGCACAAAGCACGCCCGAAACATTTACACAAGAAAAAAGTTTAGAAATAATGCAACAATACGCAAACGACATCAAAACACAAGTAAGCGGAGAACTACAAGAAAGCGAAGACGGGGTTAAAAAAAAACTTCTTTTCGCAGGAATTAACACAACATTAACACAAGCGATTAACTCAATACAACAATTTACTTCATTACCCGAAATCTTCCAATTACCAAGCACATCAATCCCACCGACAAATATATTCACTCAAGCACTTAGTTCAATACAATCCCTAACAATACAAGCACCTGCTAATTTTGAAGACGAACCAATAACAATGACAATTACCTTCAAACCAGAAATACAAACTCAAGAAGCACAAAATTTTGAAATACCAAAAGAACTCGTACTAGCATACTCTGAAAATGCCGAAACAATAGCTTGGAACGGAATCATAGAAAAAGAAGAAGGCACACCAATCCCAGAAAGAACACAACTCGTTTTAGATGCACCAAGTAACTTCAACCTAGACTACATTAGACTAACCGAAAAAGAAACCAATCCACAAAAAGCAAAGTATCTACTAACAATAACAATTAACACAACAAATTATTCTAACGAAAAAATACAAAAAAACATCACTCTAAGCCACAACACACTACTCTCAAAAAAAGAATACATAAAAATCACATTAATAAATAACCCGTGCTCAAAAACACCACAACACTACCAAAAATTTTATTCAGAAACAAGTGCACAAGAAGAAAAAGATTATTTTTTGGAAGAAACACGACGATGTATTTCAGATGCCGCATTCAAAAAACTGGTTAAACTAGTGGAAAATACTGACACGAGCGCATTGAACGATAATTCAATTAGTGCGAGAATTTTACAAGGTGCGATGAACTATGATAATGAATCACACTCAACAGGGGGAAGCAACTTAACACAAGAAAATACAAAAAGAAAAGCACAAGCAAGTATTGATTATAAAAAAGAAAATGACAAACTAAAAAACATGCTTAACCAATATGAAGTAATAGTATACGATACAATTCGCAATCTAGAAACGCTTGAAAATGATGCGATCAATAATGAGACGACTACAAAAATAAGACAAGATAAAAAAAGATTAATGCTTCAATTAGCCGAGATTAAAATTTGGATCGATCCAACAAAAAAGGCTAATTTAGACAATATCGTGACTGCAAAAATTGAATACTTAGCAACATTTGATGGTAGCCTAACAAGAGCTTCAAACAAGTGGATTGAAACAGAAAGCAAAATTAGGAAAGACTATGAAGAACATTTTGGAAAATGGTATGCTCACGGATTAGTTACAGTTGAACAACAAATAATGGCAACAGAAAAAGAGTTGCGCGAACTAGAAATTATATTTGGAGATTTCTTTATCAACTATGGCGTTAGTGGAGATTTTTTTAATGAACA